>Ga0310690_10002505_pt1 | contig 29661 bp, 29 predicted proteins | sample AusTroGonzalo_MG_2_FD_207661 | JGI IMG/M metagenome (GOLD analysis project Ga0310690, IMG submission 207661) | Bovine rumen microbial communities from tropical cattle in Woodstock, Queensland, Australia - Gonzalo_04 (v2) (version 2) | ecosystem: Host-associated > Mammals > Digestive system >...
TTTAATATAATTATTTAGATATATACTGTATGAAATGGAGGCTGATATAATGAGATAGGGAAAGGTAAAGAATAATACATTTACGTAATATAGGTATTATTCTTTACACCTTTTATAAAATCATCTAAGAGATTATTAAATAGAGATAAGCGTTCAACCGTCAGAGCAGACATATCGGCTTTATTATGGCTAATACCGATACCAGCATCTGGGTAAAGATACGTATAACCGAAACCTATTTTCATATCTTTAATAACGCTTATAGGATCAAATTCTTTTGCAGGATTATTAGACGCAGTTTCAAAGCACGAGCGAACGAAATATGATAAGTCGCCTACTTCCCAATATGCACCTAATACCTCGGAGAATATTTCTAATATATCTACCGTTATAATCTTATTATAATGCTTTAATGCACGACTACGGAACTTCTTAAAGATTTCTCCTTCGAAGGTTGCTCTAATGCAATATACCTTCTCAGAATGTTTAGATATATCTAAACATAGATAATCTGTATAATGATGGATCTTAGGATTGTGGTGATCATATCCTATATGATATGTATGGTCTATATAATCGCCGTCACCTCTACCTGTATAGTGATAATAATAATCATATCCTGCTGCCTTACACTTATCCTCGTTAGTGGCAAATGTAAACAGCTTCATATAAATTAATTTAATTAAGAGCAATTCCTTGCGGAATTGCTCAATCTTCGGGCTGGATGCGGACATTTCTAGATCTCCGTTTAATGCCATTTATTATAGTATCTACTATATCCCTAAGTTTCATAATACTCTTTATAGTAAATTCTTTCGCACAGAGTCTCACATTATTATCATAGATGACCCCTCCCATCGGGAACATACGAGTAAAATCCATCCTAAGTCTCATATTATTTATAACTTCGAATGGTGCAAATTCTTCAGGGTCTCCATCTGGAGTCTCATAATCCGTAGATATATACCCAGCTAAGACTTGTATATCTGTAGCCTTTCCACTAAGGAGTTCCCATGCATCATAAGGCATCTCCTTAGAAGAGGTTAAACCCGGATAATAATCTGCGGCAATCTCTCTGAGATAATCCATGAATAGATTTCCACGAACAGCCAACTCGATTTCATAATCTTGGGTATAATTACTTCTCTTAAGAAGATTAATAACGATACCATTAACGTTACCGTCAATCTGTTTATTATATCCGATAATATAATGATAGTATGGTATGCCACAAGATTCGCCTAATTCTCTCCTATAGATATCATACCCTGCTTCACGACAATCTTTCTCGCTTTCTGCGAACTTTATTATCTTCGTATATATGGATTTTAATGCCATTAATTCGACTGTATATCTTTTACTGTCTATATATTTTGCACATTTCATAATCCTTGATGAATTTCTCCTGTAATAATCTGATCTATTAGCTTGCTTGTGTTATCCAAGCCTTGCATGGTAAAGTTATTAATAAAATACTTATCTCCTCGACGTTCTACTACAATAAATCCGGGAATATACGCAGCTTCTATCTCATTTTTAATATACTTAAGAACTGATACTGGCTGGAAATCCACTTCTTGTCTTTGAGGTATACTGAATTGCGAATATATTATAGGAAAACTTACACTGCGTATATCGTATAAGTCTTTAAGCTTGATGTCCTGTTTATATTGTACAGGCTCTAGCTTATCCTTATAAAACATTCTAAGGTCATGCATATAAGTTACGCCTCTAAAATCGGCTTGGATACTATATAGCCCTTCATACTGAAGATATTGTATGAAGTCTATCCGTATGCCATCATATATACCAGAAAGCTTAACAGATTCATCATTAGATATATTATACGATTTACATAGCATGTGACCACCATTCCAGTATTTAGCCTGATAGAATTTATATCCTGCCTTGCGACATGCTCGTTCATCTTCTACAAAATTTATTAATTTCTTATATAACGAATTAAGTATAAATATCTCTTTAAAGTACTGCCTACTCAAGAGTTCATTTTCGGTCATAGTTGTCGATTCCTGCCATAATAGCACTTATATATTTATCCGATAAGGCTAAATTTTCCATTGTCATATCATCGGTTTCAACATTAAACTTATAGCTGCCGTCATCCTGTTCATCATAATACCTATGCGAATGAAAGCAGGGGAATATATTAGCATAGTCGATAAATGGTTTCATATCGTTAAGGATCTTAAACACATCCAACGGCTTAACTAGCTCTGTACTATTCGTATAGAAATGAGAATGAGTTAGATAACAGTTACTAGGCAACTTATTCTTGGGATCTAAGAAGCTTTCAAAGAATCCCTTATATCTTGGTTGTCTTTGGCATACATCTGCGCAATTATCTTTAAGGAATTTTACGCAAAATTCTACGAATTTCTTTCCATATATATGCGATTCAAGTTCATATAAATCATTATAGCGATAATCCCTTACGAAAAGGAACTGCAAATATTCTTTCTTAGGATTATCATAAGCCAGAATATAGCTTCTGCCAGTCACATAGTCATTATGGAACGGATATCTCTTATAGAAGGTATAGCCAGCATTCTTACATGCATCTTTATCTTCTAAAAATGTAACAATCTTGGTATAGAGAGCCTTTTCAGCCATCAGTTCGACTGCAAATTTTCTATCTATATCTGTAATTTCTTTAAAGTCAGACATTATTAATCCTTAAATGTGGTGGGTGATTCCTTCGATGATAGCATCGAAGACTTTGTTGGTAATATTTAAATTTTCTAAGGTAAATCTTTTGAGATCATATACGCCATCGGTCTCTACCAATGGAAATAGCCGTGCTTCTTCAGTCGTCATATGCATATTATTTAATACCTCAAGCATGAATCCATCTTTCGCTTTATTAAGAACCTTATTGCATATAATTCTGGCACTAGCTAATACACATTCGGCTTTAGAAAGTCTCATAACAGTTCTCATGGCAAAAGTTTCTTTACCCTGACAATAGGTTTCTATAATAGATCGCATATATTTGAGGAATCTAGGCCCGATGCATGTAACATGGACCCAATATAATAGATGATTATCATTCGTATAGGTAATATCTGCTGTTATATTTTCTTTTTCAGGATTATCATATCCAATCGTTATAGTCTGATGCAGGAAAATTCCGCTACCATGACGATAATTCGTATAATACGTATATCCAGCCGCATGGCATCTCTCTTTGTCTTCTAGAAATGTTAGCAATTTAGTGAGCAAACATTTCTCCATGAATATCTCATTATAATATTTTTTATTCATAGTAGTAACAGGAAGCATATAATTTCCTCTTGAGTTATATTTTCAGATTATAATATAACGAAAAAATACCCCTTAGCGTAAAGCTAAGGGGATTTTAAGTTAGACACTTAATACACGGCATTTAAATACAGATTTTCTAACGATATTTCTACCCATATCCTGTAAGGTAGACTTATCCTTAAATTCCATATTAGAAATATTACGATTAATAAATGCCGCTTCATTAGCTAGGAAGCTACAGACCTCACGACGCTTTGTAGTTTCAACAGAGTCATATAGCTTATCTAGCATAGATTTTAAATCAGAGAACTTAGATACCTTAAAGAGACCTTCAGGTGTCTTAAGGAACGCTAAGCGTTTAGATCTATCATCAATATATTCTTCCAAGGCAGCAATTTTATTGATAGCCTTAGTATCAGATTGCTTTAAATAATATTTAATATCATTATTTGATAAGGAATTTAAATCCTGTGGATCTTCAATGATAGCATCTGTAGCTAAAATTTCTATGACTGGTTTATATTCCTTAGAATATAGAGACTTTTTCATAGAATGCAATCTATTTTGAATTGCATCTAGCTTATTAGCAGATGGAGTTGAGATGGCTAGGATCGATACCTTATCTAACCAAGAATTAATTCCAGTGGCTAAAGCTGAAACGATATTCTTTACGGCTGTTTGTCTATCCATAATTGTATCATTAAACATACTGAAGCCTCCGTTGATCCTCTGGATTAGATGAATGTCTAAGCTTTAAGATTTCTTGGCATCTTCCTACTACAGATTTCCACTTATATAGATTAGGTATATTAGCACATCTATATGTACCACCACCAACGGCGTTATATTTTCTATAGTAACTGCCAGTACCAAATCTTACAGAGTTAGCATCATTATCATCAGAATCTGTGAAGGTATCTAACATAGCTTGAAGCTTAGCTAATTTAGTAGTAAGTTCAGCTACATTAGGACTTTCTTTACAGCATTCCATAAGCTGTCTGCCATGTTCAGCTGGGTCATGAGTGATGAAGAATAGAATATTATTAAATGCATTAGAAGTTTTCTGTTCAGTTTCAGTGATCTTTTCAGCATCTAACTTAAGGGAATTAATTCTTACCCTAAGTTTACTCTGAATATCACGAACTTTAGTCTTCCAATCATTAATAATAGCTATAGCTTCAGCTGATCCGTTCATTACAGAACAGACAGGAATACATGCACAGCATTCCATAGCCATCAAGCTTTCTACATTAACATTTTCCGGGGTAGTATTACCTAAAGACTTGAGAGCTACATCAGGAGATTCCATCATAGCATCCCAAGCCATCACTGCGGAGTCATATAGCTTTTCAGTAAGCTTATATAATCCTTCCAATGAAGATTTATTTTTATAGGTAGAGGAAGCTAATAGCAACGAGGAATACAAGTCTTGATAGTTCTGTATTGCTACAAACTTACACTGCTTTCCTTTACCGTTGGCTACAGTCATATCTTCATTTTCTTTATCAGTAGCATTAGGCTCTTCTACCGGCTGTATATTCTTCGTATCTGCCATAGATTCCCTACATGTCTAAGAGTTTATTCACCATTTTAAAGGATGCAACTACACCGCTTTCATCGGCATCGTCATCCGTATCACTTCCATATCCGCTATCTTCATTCTTTGTCTTATCATAAGTATCGTGGTTAGGATCGTTAGCATATTCCTGCTTACGAAGTTCATCACGACGGGCAATAGCCTTTCTACGAATGTTGTAAAGTTCATTCATAACGAGACGAAGTTTCTGTTTACCTTTATCGATAGCATTAGAGTTAAGAACAGCGGCACCAGCAGCAGCAACAGCTGTAACCGGGTTGGCGAGAGATGCAACAATCACGCCAGCCTTAAGTGCCTTACGGGTAAAGCTCTTAAGTGTAACTTCATCATCAAGAGATTCTTTAATTTCCTGAATCTTATCATCAATATCATCAATGATAGTCATAATCTTGGCCACCGTAGAGGCATTATTAATGCGTTCGGCAAATTCCTTGGGCCAGCTGGATCTATCTTCAGTAAGCATTTCTATGATCCAGTTAGGAGATTCAGTAGCCATTGTAACGCTCTTCATAGCTTCAATCTTAGTTTCAAGAGCATCGATGACAGACAAGATAACCTTACTGTCTTCTTTATTAAATGAAAACTTAGACAAGTCAGCACCTTCAAGAGCATTAACGCTAGCCATATTCATTATACGAGTAAGTTCTGATGGCTTGTCGCACATGTACGCTAAGACATCTTCATACTTAAGATTTAAAGCTTTTAGCATAGTAATATCCTTGTTAAATAATACAATTTCATGTTTTTGAATTTTACAATGCAAATTCTTAAAACCTAAAACTTTCTATTGAATTTTTAATAACCTTTTAGAAGGATTACACATATGGCAAGCGTAAAGAATGCTAAAGCAAAATTAGACAAGCTTAATGCCGTTAAGGAAGAAGTTAAGCAGAAATTAGTAGATTGCCATGCCCAAATTGACCAGTTTGCCAATATGTTGGCTCCGTGGTATGCTGCGAAGGAACTGTTACAGCGTCCATTGGTCATTAATATATGGGGTATGACTGGCGTTGGTAAAACTCAGATGGTTCGTGAATTCGTTAAGGGCTTGAATCTGAGTAATAGCTTTACATCAGTTTGCGTAGATACTAAAAATGGCTTAGGTAATATCCTTAGTGATTTCACTCGATTGATCGTTAATTCTGATTCAACGACTACTGATATCGATGGCATTATTATGCTAGATGAATTCCAAAATCTAGTGACTAAGGGTATGTTTAATAGCCGTGCTGCTACAGACGGTAAGCTCTGGGAAATCCTTTCTTCTGGAAAGATCCACGAAGAAATTGATAAGACCGATATCATGGAGATGATCGCTCGCATTAAGGAATGTTTGAATCCTAATGCTAAGAATAAATTCTGCGCTCCTTGGAAAAATTCCGTATATTCCGCTATGAGATATGCCAAGATTTTCAAGATTAAAAAATCTATTATGGAAGTCATGTCCATGCCTGAAACAGAAATGCTTTCTATAGCTGAAGTGGCATATAAGAATTTCTCCAGTACAGTTTTTGAAATTGATTTCTCTAAATGCGTATTTATCATCTGCGGAAATCTTGATAATGTCTTCTCTATGGCTACGGAAGCTGCTAGAGTAGATATTGATGCAGATGTGGTTCATGAAAGCTGCAAGGATATTACTATATTCGATGTAAAGCGTGGCTTGAGCCAGTTCTTGTTCCCTGAACAGATTGCAAGACTTGGAAATAACCATATTATCTTCTATTCTATCAGTAAGGGTGGATATAGAAAGATTATCGTTCAGGCTTTGGAACAGCTTAAGGAAAATACTAAAAAGATTTCTAACGTAGATATTAGTTTCGATCCGTCTATCTATAAAGCTATATATAGAAACGGCGTGTTCCCGACTCAGGGTGCTAGACCCGTATTTAGTACTATTACTAGTATGCTATATACGGTAATTCCTCAGATCATTTTCAATATTGAAACTGACCCTGAAGCTAAGGATATGCCAGCTGCAATCACTTTGTCTTATGATGAAAGTGACCATACGGTAAATACCGATGACGGTAGAAAGTTCTATAGTATTGGCCCTGTGGATGAAGCCATGATTAGAATGGCTCGTGATGAAGATGAACGTAGATGTACTTCTGTTCATGAATCGGGTCATGCTATTGTATATGCAGAATTGTTCAATGCTGTTCCGGCTGCTATCGTATCTGTGATTGCCGATAGCTATGTAGCCGCAGGTTATATTAATACTCATCAGATCAGACATACCCGTGTAACTATGAAGAATTTCGTTACGGTTGCAGTTGCAGGTATGGTGGCTGAAGAAATCGTATTCGGTAAGGACTATAGAACTGTAGGTTGTAGCTCTGACCTTGTTACTGCTACTTCTATTGCAGCTAAGTTCATCCGTAGATATGCTTTCAGCGATGGCGTTAAAGCCGTAGTTGATGGTGGCGTTGACTTCTATAATAATATTGGTGGCACTTCTGATTTCATTAACAATTTCGTTAAGGAATGTATTAAGGATGCTGCTGACATTCTTCATAATAATATTGAATTGCTTAAGGCTGAATCTGAAGCATTGTTTGCTAAGTCTAAGTTAGAGCCTGAAGAATTTAATAAGATTGCTGAAGACATGGGCAAGAAGTACAATATCCTGAAATTCAATGCTAGAATCGTTCCTAACTTCAATACTAAATATGAAGCTTTCAAGGAATCGAATGTAAAGGATGTTGAAGAACTCAGTACTGAATCCGTAAAGGCTTTGGAATCGTTCTACCAGATGGTTCCACCCAAGGAAGAAAAGTACGATGACTTCGATCCTAATAAGTATAACGATCTTTGGTCTACTGCTAATGACTAAAATAGTACCTATATGGCGGCTCGCCATATAGGTATTTATTTACACTTTTACAGGATATAAGGTTAAATCATGTAATTCAACCGTAGTATTTTTCATAGTGACTGTAGCTTCCAAGAGATCTTCGAGTCTTCCAACTACAGACCTATCTACTCTATATGCCCAATCATTACAGAAATCCGTATGTTGGGTCATATTATTAGACAGTAAGACGAACCACCAAAGATCAGATGACCCGTAATGAGTATATGCGAATAACTCTGGTTTATATCGCATATAAGGAGGAACTTCCTGCCTAATTTTTACAAGGTCAAACATATCCCAGAATTGTCTGGGGATCATTAGTGGATCGTCAAATGTAATACTACCAAATTTATACTTAGCACTTTCTTTAGATACAATCCCATCGTTAGTTTCGCTACTAAGTATATTTTCTACTATATCCATGCTTAGTGAGGAATCTGTAATACTAGCCATATTAATACTTCCTATAATATACTCTAGCCTGATCAAAGATATGACGGTTAAAGAACGTGCCACGGTTAATGAGATATGGAACTTTATTCGTTCTATATAACTCGTTGTACAAATCCCAGTCTAGGATTTCATCAATATAATGTATGAACCTTTGATCTTTTCCAGATGTTCTCATCCATGATGAGAAAATATTATTCCATAATCTGCGATACATTCTCTCATCTGGAATATCATAGAAGAAATCATCACAGAAACAGATTAGCTTACAGTTTATAAATTCATGAGGAATTAGACCTAAATTACATAGCTCTTTAACCCACCATGACCTGTTACAAGCTGCCATGCCAACGTGGATATCCCATTCGTTTACTACTTTTTCTATACAATAATGCATAGGAACTTCTAAGCGTCTTAGGTCATTATAGTAGTAATCTATAATGAGATTCCACATATACTTATCATTTTTCTTTAGTAAAATAGGATATCTAAATTTCTTAGGCTGATATACCATGGCTGAAAATGGAGCCATGATAAATCCCTTATCTAGCATATTAGGTGGAATTATATCCACATAATTCTTTATTCTAAATGGTGATGTCTCGGACATAATTTACCTATGTGTCATAATATAGCTGAGTTACTGTAGCAGTACCTACATAAGCCATATCACCAGTTCTTGTAGCTGGCATAGGCGTAGGTGTAAATTTCTGTATAATGCAATCAAAGATTTGTTTGTATGCCTTTTCTCTGATTTTTCTATAGTTATCTTCTGAAAAACTTTCCGGCTTAGACCAATCTATACCATCTGCTGCTGAAGGAAAATCGGTGGTAATAATACCCGGTATGCCAGTAGCTAATGAGATTACTGGAGGAGCAAATGCACAAGGTGGAGTTGTCGTGGCTGGAAGGTTTATTAACCCTGCTTTTATATTTACCGTAAGATTTGCATCAAAAGTGGTTTCAGGAGCTACTTTTCCTACGCCTATAAATGCATCTATTGTTGCAAAGGTTACAGATAGGCCGCTATCTCCAGTATATGAGTCAACTACTGGTGGCGTAGACGTAGTAGCTCCGATCCACGTAAAATCAGCTTTTAAGTATTGATTTAATACGCTTTTTAAGGTATCATTGAAATTTTGCTGAATCTTAGAAGGCTCCATATCATTAAGATTACTTAGTGACTCAACATAAGACTTATTAGCATCTTCTAATTTATCGCAAAATATACTTTCTATAGTTGTTGCCATACTCTACTCATGTTTTAAATGTACAATGCTAGCTGTCATTCCACCATGGGGAATTCCTGCGAAAACACATTGTCCTAAGCAGTTAGGTTGCCATTTTACGGCATCCATAGTCTTAAGAGTGATATTCCCGGTATCAGTACCAACATCGATGTTTCCATTTGCAGTATGGAGTTCTGTATTACCAGTGACTTCAGCTTTTAAATCACCTTCAGCTGTTACGCTTACATTACCCTTAGTATTAATAGACGTATTGCCTTCATTTTCTATAGTTACATCACCACCATTTACAGTAACATGTGTTTCAGATTCATTGGTATAAAATTCCATAGTATTATTTTTAGCATCAAGCTGGAAAGTCATACCAGATTTCATCTTTATAACAAAGATATCATTATCGCCAGTAGAATCAAATAGGACTATATTTCTCTTAAGGCTCTTATATAGAACTTCGATACTTACAGTTCCAGTGCCATCAGTTTCATAAGGATCAAATTCAAATCCTACTTCTTCATCGTAAGGAGCAAACGGATAATAATACAATTCTTGTGGATTAGCATCAATAAATTCTACAATTACACGAGCGCCTACTGGTGGAATTTTCCATTCACCACCAGATACGCCATCTTTATTATAGCCATACATGAAAGGACGGGCTAAGATATAATTGACGTTTTCTAGAGACTTCTTTCCAGTAATATCCATATCCTTAGCATATTTTGATTCTACTTCTTTCTTAATTAAATCATTAGAAGTCTCTGCTTCAGAAGAATTAGGAATCAAGCCCATTACACGAGGAATATACACACCAATTCTGCCTAAATTCTTTGGATCTTCATTAGTCAATACGATAGCCTTCATTTTACCATTAAGGTCATGACTACCATTTATAAGTGAATATGTACTCATATAGAAATTCCTTTATAATTATACATTTAGAAGTTGTACTATACAAATTTATATTAAATTAAGTAATCTAAAGGAGATTATGTTCAAACTAGACCCAATCCAAGAAGAAGCCATTTCAGAAATCTGTAAATGGTATTCATTATTACCTAAGAAATATTTCGTATTAGCTGGAAGAGCAGGTACAGGAAAATCGTCGATAGTAAAGATGGCGGTTGAAAATCTAGCTATAGATGGCGAAGTAGCATTCATAGCTCCAACTGGAAAAGCTTCAATGGTTATGCGTAAGAAAGGCATATTGGATGCCATTACCATGCACAAGCTTATATACATCCCTAGAGAAGAGCTGGAAAAGCAAGAAAGGGAAACCAAGAAACCTAAGTTTTCTATATTCAATTCTAATAGAATTTCTATTAATGAAATCTCAAATCGAATTGATGCTGGAGAGGATGCTCAAGACATATTCGCCGAAGACATTGAGTCCAGAAGGACTATTGCAAGTACAAGAATGCCTAAGTCTGAAATCACATTTATAAAGAAAGACAAGGCTGAATTACAAGGCATAAGACTTATAGTTTGCGATGAAGCAAGCTTAATTAATGATGAGCAGATTACAGACTTGGAATCATTTGAGATTCCAGTATTGTATATAGGAGACCATCATCAGCTTCCACCAGTCAAGGGTTCTAACAGTAGAATTACAAATCCAGACTTTGTCTTGGAAAAGATCCATAGACAAGGTGGAGACAGTCCAATCATTTCCTTAGCATCTGATATTATAGACGATCCAACTCCAAGGATTAAGTTGGATAATATTATTCGTAGATATGCTGGCTCTACTGAAATTGCAGTAGTAAGTCCTACAGATGTTATAGAAGGATTTCCTGAGTTCTATAAAAACTCAGACCAGATTTTGTGCAGCACAAATCACCTAAGAGATATATTGAATCAATCCTGTAGATTCATAAATGGATTTACAGGAAATATTCCCGTTGTTGGTGATAAGCTAATGTGTACACGAAATAACTACGAGCATAAGCTTGTAAATGGTCTTCAAGGCTATGTAAGAGAAGTCAAGAATGTGGATAAACTTAAAGGTACATTTACCTTTGACTTTGATACTGAAGCCGGATATACTGTAAAGGATATCGTAGCTTCTATGGTTCCATTCTATCCACCGGGAACCTTCTCTGAAGCTGTAGAAAAGTTTCATAATAAAGCCCGTACAGAAATTGATTACTTTGACTTTGGATATGCTTGCACAGTTCATAAGAGTCAGGGTAGTGAATGGGATAATGTATTATATATTCAGAGTTTCTCGCATCCAAATGAACTTAGACAGATGCATTATACAGCTATAACCCGTGCAGCTAAGTTTATTACTATTTCAGAATGTTTATCTAAAGACGATATAAATTATTTTGAAGATATACTTTTAAATCGATGAGGATTTATGGAAAAACAAAGTTTCTTTGGAAGAGATATACAATATAAATATGCTGGATTTGATGAAGGTCACCGTGACTTTACAGTTAATCTATTAGCTAATAAGATTATATCATGCTTAGTTAATTATGTAGGAAAGAATAACGTAATTGATAATCATGCACTTTTAGAAACCAGAAGCCCAGATAGTCCTATTCTTAAATACTATCGTGGATTTGTAATTTCTAGAGATAGGAGTAATTACAAGCTATACCTTAATGCATTCCTTCCTATTCTTATAGCATCATATTCTATGTGCGAAAAGATTTTGACAGAGGATGAATATAAAGAAGTCATGGACTACAGATGGGGATTAAACTATGACTATGGTCATCCCTTAAATTCTGAAATGTTCGTGTTTGCTATGCCTGTAGAAAATCCTTTGAATAAGCATGAAGTAGCAAAGACTTCATATAGCATTCGTGCAGATTTCTATGACCCGTGTGGAGGTGCATTCCGTAATTATGAAAGAGACGGCGGATTCTTAAGAGAAGAATATTCGCTCAAAGATAAAACTCCTCCAGGACTTAATATCCTTATAGCATACTCTTACTTAATTGATTTATTGCGTCTTGATCCAAATAATATTCCTAATGGATATGACGTAAATTTACCAATCTTCTATCTTAGCAGTGAAGGATATACAAATGCTATAACTACTTTCCATTTTGATAAAGACATAATAGAAGCTATTCAAAATAATGAAGTGATTCCTTATTCTGTTTATGTTTCTGTGATGGAAGGGATCAAGGCAAAGATTTCAGAATTTTCAATATAAAGAAATAATGGCTATATGCCATTATTTTTTTTTTTTACGAAATTTCTGAGCTTAAACTTACTATTGTTAAATTTCTAAATTGGATAATTGCCTATGTCTAGAGCCGTATATGAAGAAAGACAAGCTAAGAAATTAAAAGACCTATTAAATTGGGCTAAGTCTTTCGTATTTAAAAATCAGGAGCTAGCTAATAGCTATGAAACCCCTGAATCTATAGAGCTTAGTAACTATTATATCGCTTGTAGAAACGACACTTTGCCTTATATTTATAAATATGATAAGAAGGGTTTTCCTGAAGATCTTAATGAATATAATATGATGGCTAATGGTCAGCAATTCTATATTGAAGCTTATGAGCTAAATACTGCATATGTTGGAAATGACTCTAATCGCTTTAAACAGGTTAGAAGCTCTGTTCACAATTATAATATGCAGGTAGTTGATCCGCCATACAAAGGTAATGTATTTGAAGTAAACCCATATTATAGAGGTCTATACTGTGAATTTGGGTTAGATATAGTTACTACAAGAGCTGCAAAAGATTATTCTTTGATTTATTATGATTCAACGTATGTTACTGCCAATATCAATGTAGAAACTTTCTTGGATTTATATACAAAGAATAGAGAGTGGTTTGCTCAGGTCATGGAAAATAAAGCCTTGACCTTTGATAATAAACAGCGTCAGTTTAACTGCATGTTTATAACACTCATTACTATATTTGCCTATATGGATACTGATCTTCAGAAACAATTCAGCTATGATTTGCTTGATCAGTATGACATTCGTAATGCATTATATAGCTTTGGCATAACCTTCTTAAATGACTTACCGTTGGAATTCCAGCTTAGAGTCTTAAAGAATGTAAGAAGACTTATTAAAACTAAAGGTACAGACCATCTTTATAAGATTATAACTGAAGATATCTTTGGCGGTAATCTAGCCAAGATTTATAAGTATTATTTATATCGTGATTTAGGTCTTAGTGATGAAGAAATTGAAAGATTTAATGCTGGTACTTTAGACTATGAGACATTTAATAGCCACTGTAAAAAGGCAAATCTTTTATTCATAAAAGTACCTTATGATGTTTATGATATTGTAAAGTATCTGCATGAAACTCCTGCTGAAAAAGTACAGTCATTTCCATTTGATGATATAGCTGGAAAAGATGCCTATTGGGATATAAATAAAAATAATGCTGAAAACGTTAATAAGCAATTAATTCATCCAAAAGGCGAGAGTGATATAAATTATTATAGGTCATGGATTGAATCTAAATATATAGATATTAACACCGAAATCAGTTCAATTCCTGATGTTCAAGGCTTGATTTTATTCTTTAGTATGCTTCATGAGACTAGGTATAGTTTCCCTGTCAAAGCAAATACATTAAAAGATCCAAGTCTTGATTTATTTGGATTATTTGCTTGTGCTCTATATCTTACAAAGATGCATATAGACCCAAGTATATCTGATGTAATTCCTCCTAATTCTATCGATGTTACGACTGTATTGGCTACATATCTTAATTATGATTTGGATGAAAACGTCTTTAAAAGCAGTGATAGATATAGATATAAGAGTCTTACATTTGATAATCTAGAATATAAAAATATCAGATATTGTCAAGCTGATGACCGTAGAGGCGATCCCAATGGTGGGTACAGTTATGATACCACTGTAGAAAGTCAGCCTAAATCTGGTGGTCTTTATTATGGTTTCGCACAGCATTTCAAAGATAATTTTGAAATACTTAAGAATCTTAATGATGCTTTGATGGCTGTAGCCTTTGATGATGACGATGTAGCTATGGTAGATATTCCAGCTTCATTTGACAGAGGTTATGATCCAACAGCTGATAATACGATTTATATTGATGATAATGAAGTAAATAATCAAATCATTCGTGGTTTAGCTTCCAAAATTAATAGTATCTTCACTTATACAGATGAACACGGTGAAACTCAAAAGCGTGAAGGTATTAATACAGCTAATCACGAAGATGTATATGCACAAGTACTCTATGAATCACTAAAGTCTGCCGGATTAGAACTTAATGAATTCAAAAATACTTTGTGGCTTAAGACTATAATCGAAAGAGCTTTACTTATCTGGAATGAAGAGAAGCTATTTGAAAATAGAGACATGTTCTCTAACAAATATGGATACTTTGACTTAATGTCAATAGAAACATATTTAGCAACTAAACATCCGATAGCATACTCTAAACTTGCTGATTCAATCTTAGGTGATAAGAAATCAAGAACAGAACTCTTGATGAACCTTTATGATGATATTACATATACATTAGCAGATGTTAAAGTATATACTCCTGCTCCGAATGGTAAGGTCTCACATCTTACAGAAGATGTAAACTTTAAGCCATTCATGCAAGAATATGTGATTACGTATGCAGTAAAGTTATTGGAATATCTAAAGTCTTATACCGTACAAATTCATAGCAGTGGTACAATTTATGACTTGACGAATAAAGGTCCAGCTACTATTCAAATGCACGATTTATTCTCTGGAGATTTGCATAGAAGCTATATTCTTGACGAATATATCTTTACTGGAAAGAATCCGCAAATTCACATGCAAAATCCTGACCATATTGAATATGATACCGATCGAGTAGGCGAAAATTATGCCAATACTACTCATGAACGCTTACTTGATGAAGTGCAAGTTACTGTTAGAAAAATAGCTAATCAAAAGATTGTACATGTAGATCATACTGATGATTTATCACCTAGGGAATTATTGTATGATCCAGATATGGTTACAACAACTCCAGACATTGCGATAGAAGAAGATTATAATGGTCATCTACATCCAATGTATAATGGCTATGAACGATACGAGAACTCATTAGCATTCAAGGAAAGCTTATTCTGTCGAGTAGTCACACCCACTACTGATGAAGTAAGTAGATATCCGCTTTATAAGAAGGATGCTATCATTACAGTGGTAGGCGGTCCAGTTCTTATTTCGAATACATCTCATCGCACAAGTCAAAACAACAATCCTTAATACCAACAAAGGAGCTTTATGAACTCTGAAGATTTTAGAAAGAAGCTGGTGTCAGTTTTAAAAGATAATGGCTGCATAGTAAAATTCTATGATCCAAACGAGACTAGCTTATTTAGCAATAATAGAGTAGTTATAGATACATTCAATCCAGATAATTTTATGGTGATGTCTCCATTTAAAAACTACTATGTAGAATTCCATACTTCTGATAGTGAAGAAGATTTCAAATTTAAAATTAAAGATTTCAAATATGAAGTAAGGAAGTCATTTATAGATGCTTTTGAAAATAATGACCTAAAGATTAATTTGAGTCTAACTCCATTTGTATTCTTTAGCTCATTAGTTCTTCTTCTCGATAAAGATGCTACTGTTGAAGGAGAATATTTATTTTATAAAGGTAGTTATTACAACTTCATTAATAATGATACTGCTTCAATTATAAAAAAATTATTGCAAGAATAAAAAAGAAAGGACAGCTACGTAATGTAGCTGTCCTTGATTTTATCCGTGTCTGAACGAATTACTTGCGCTTGCCAGCCTTAGCCGGAGCAGCCGGAACATCTTCAGCCTGAACTTCAGTCGGAGCAGCTGTAGCAGCACCGAGGAAGCCAGCGAACGGGTTTGCACCGCCGTTGAACATGTTCATCATCATGAGGGTCTTCATATCGAATCCCCCGTTACCGCCCTGGTCACCCATGAGGAACATGAGGAACATGGGGTTCTTGAGGAAGTCGTTGTTCTGACCGCCCATCATGGACATCATCATGAGGCTCTTCATGTCGAAGTTGCCCTTGCCTTCACCTTCGCCGTTGAGCAACATAGCCATCATGAGGCCGTTAGACATCATGTTAGCCGGGTTGATCATGGCACGGTAGAAGACGCAGGACTTGAAGAACTGCGTGAAGTTCATCTTGAGTCCAGCGACAGTGCCGTTGGTGAGGTTCAAGGCAGACTTGTCAGCGAGGATCTTGTACCAAGTACCGCCCTGCTGAACGTAGTCGCCAACTTCCGGAGCCTGACCCATGACAGGCATGAGCAACGGAAGTTCCATTGCGATCGTTTCGTCCATGACGTCGATCACGTTGTCGTTCTTGTCAACAGCCTTGTACTGGGTTTCGAGCTTCGGATCAGTGTTAACGTCGATTGCGAGGAGACCGTCGAAAGTGATTGCAGCCTGAACAGGCTTGAAGTTGAGTTTTGCGAAAAGATTCATTTTCTTTTCATCCTTAAGGTTGAGGTTTGTTTTGTTGTTGTTTACACGTGTACTAGGAATATTCTTTCTTTCTGACTTTACTTCTACTTTCTTGACTCCAACAGTAGCCTTGTACTTAGGAGTCGTAATCACCAGCTTTTCAACTGGTCTTACTTGTTCGGGTTCTTCTGCACTGTCGCTAGGACCTTCGTCAGTGCTAGATTCACCTTCACTAGTTCTGTATCCGCTTTTCTCTTCATACCAGTCGTCACCGAACATGTCTCTCAAGCATTCTTCGAGATCATTGTATCTGTCATTGCTGCCATAATACATTTCGGTAACATTAAGGTCTGTTTTGACTTCTCCGATCTTAGAAAATTCCACATCGTCGAAGATATCACTAAAGAGAATCGGCAAATTATCAATACTCTTAACATTTGCATCAGACACGTCTTCCGCAGCCACAATGACCAACTCATTATCATTCTGTTTATCAGCTGCAAATGCTACGAAAAGATTCTGGTTCATGTCTTTGATAGTATCACAGAAACCTTCTTCTGTTTCATCACTAGTAGAAGTTACCGTGACGTTCAGATTTTCAGTTGCATAGATACAATCAAGATATTCAGTAATCTTCTGCAAGTCTGTTGTAGTACTGTAAAATTCGATGGAGTAATCATCTTCGTCAAAGATCTGTTCAAGATCATAATTGCGACCAGCTTCACTTTCATAGAAAGCTTCGTCACGAATATAATCCTTCAAATCATCAACTTCAGGATCATCTTGTTTACTTCCATCCAAAGGAATGAATCCAATTGTATGGAAAGACCCATCAGTATTATTGACAATATTGACAATTGCAACTCTGGGGCTAGCAGTAATCTTGTCCAAGAGTTCCGAATATTCATTGTCTTTCTCATCTTGTGTACAACCTACTTTTGTAGGATAGTACAATTCATAATTATCAATGGAAGTATAATTCATTTATTGTACCTCGTAATTGCAAGATTTAATATATGATTGAATTTCTATACTAACTTGCATTATTTAATATAAAGATAACTTTTTAATGAATTGAAGGAATTTCTTATGGCTGGAAAATTTTATAGATCCGTAAGGGCTGGTGAAGACTGTCCTATTAGAATTCAAGACATTAGACGAAAATTTGTCGATGATGTCTTTGTAGCTGAAAATCTCACGGCTACAGGTCCAAATCATGATATTCCTGGTCCAGCAGTTTTAATATCTGAAGCTCCAGATGAATATACTGATAAGCGTGGTTTAATTAAAGAACGTGGTGTAATAGTCCACGAAAGATAATAAGATATACCAAATTGGAACTTCCAATTTGGTATAAAATTTTTCATATAGGTACAATATGTCAGTATATCCAGAGAGCTTAGTCAAGATTTCTGAAGCCTCTATACGTAAAGTAATAGAGAGTAAAGGTCAGAATCTTAAGATATGGACAAGAGACTTACAATATTCTGAATATGATCAGTCCTTTATTGTAGGTATAAATGTCAAAACAATCAATGGCGAAACCACAAGTGAAAATATAATCATTCCTGCATATGATTTTATTGAAAAGGTTGCAGATGTAGTTGTATGGGAATATGCAGAACTTAAGAGTGCTTTAACAGATTCTAATGTTACCAATATCTTCTTAGGAAAGGATATTACCTTAACGGATAGTGAGATAATCTTAGCTGGAAATAAAGCTATCTTGGGAATTAATTCTATTCTAAATCTTAATGGAAAGAAGCTAACAGTTGGAGCCAATACTTTTGAAGCATACTGTAAAGTATCTGGAACTTGTACATTTAAAGGTACAGGAGAAGTTTGGCTAAAGGATATTCTTGGTTCTAGTAATAGCAATCCTTTCGCATTTGAAGGAACTCTTTCTTCTAAGAGCTTTGAAAGATTTGTAAATAGCAGTGACTATACTACTACTTATAATGGAACTCTAACAAGTGCCGGATGGACTCAAAAGTTTGTAGATAATACTTTCCCTTGGAAAGATATTATTGACAAAATTAATACAGATGTAGCTGCTGAAGCTGAAGCAAGAGCAACTGCAATTCAGACTGAAGCTGGATTAAGATCCGATGAAGATACTAGACTTGCAGGGTTAATTTCTGATGAAACATCAGCACGAACTGATGAAGACTATCGTCTTGCAGGTCTAATTTCTGATGAAGAAACTAGAGCTACTACAGCCGAATCTGGATTAGGCGACCGAATCACTGCTGAAACAAATGCAAGATCTGGTGCAGATACTGCTCTTCGTAATAGTATGGATGCTCTAGAAGGCGGTGGGAGTCAGCACCAGTATGTCTATGGTATTAATAAAAATAGCACTACTGGAGCACTTACCAGATTAATGCGAGATGTTGATGTTATTGTCGATACTAAGACTACAGAAGATTATGCAGTTCCAACAGTTAAAGCTGTAAAAGATTATGTAGATGGTGTTGCTAATCGTGTATATAAACCTAAAGGCAATGCTTATATCAGAATTGATAGTGTTACCAATATAGCTACATTACATTCATCTAATGATGATAGTGCTGGTAGTTTAATTACTATGGCTCTAGGAGATGTATATAACATTATAGGTACATCTCATGTTAGTGCAACATTTAAAGATACTAATAATGTTGAATATACAATAGAAGTAGAACCAGATGAAGATCTTGGTTGCATTAATGTAGGTACAGATGCTGAACCAGTATACCGATGGAATGATTTTGGCGGTAAAATTGATCTTAGCAATTACTATACTAAGGCTGAAGTTGAAGCAATGTCTGCTGCCGCAACTACTTCTATAGCTAATGATGGTAATAATACCACAATCACTAATACAACAGCTTCCGATAATAGCAAAGTATATCATATTAACAGCGAAAAGACAACAGTCAGTGCTGTAGCAAATAAGGGCATAAAATCTCCAACTGGAAATCGTAATGCTTCTACATATACTACAGACTATCCACTTGAATTAGATCTTGCTCAATCTGCGGATATCACTGATATTACAACGAACGTATTTCCTGCCTCTTTCTAAGGAGTAAGTATGGCATATAATCATTATAGAATTCCTAATTTAAAAGATGTTGTAGATCTTTTTAGTGATCTAATTGGAAAGCTTAATACAAAATTTACAGCTATAGCTACTGCTATCAACGGAAAGAAAGCTTCAGGAGCTTCGAATACAACAGCTCCTTCTGATAAGATTCAAATTCTAAAGAAATTAGAACTTGATTCTGATGGAAATATAGTAAAAGGCACAGGTCATACTGAATATCAACAGATAGCAAGTCCTACTTCTGTAGATAATGAAGAGCATACAAGCGCATATCCCGGTATAGTTTGTCTTCAAGATATTATTCACGATGATGAAGATAATGATACTAACGCTGTAACTCCTCATGCAGTAAGTGAAGCCATTAAAGGTTTCTCGTCATTTGTGGATGCATCATGGATTCTAGATAAGTGTGACAACTATGACCCAGGCATTCATACTTTAATAGCAGATATCGATGGCGCAGGAGCTGATGAATTCGCAGAATTCCAGAGTGTTATGACTGCCATTCAAAATTATGAATTGGTCATAGGTATAAATGCAGATGGCACATGGGTTGGAACTGGATATCTGTCTTATGACCCTCATTACCCTGGTGCTACTTGGATTCCATTAGGCTTGATTTTTGCTGATAAAAATGTACAGAATAACTATAGACTTACATTCTTCACAGTGAATGCAAGTCCAAGTCCAAGTATAGGCTATGAATATACACTCATTGAAGATTCTAGTACAGTAGACTGGACAGATATTGAGAACAAGCCAGATATTCCAGTTATAAAGCATTTCCCATATCAAGGTACCGAACATGAAACCGATACTTTGAGACTTGTTGGAGATGGTTATTATGGTACAAAGGTATATTGTCGAGATTCTACTCATGGAAGTAATAATGACCAATTATTAGGTGTGCTACCTCCAGAACCTACGCATAGCGGTGGTCTTGCCTTGATGACAGATTCACAAGGAAAATATACATGGCAGTCACCTTGGCCAGCATATAACCCTGCTACTGACGGTGGAAAGGTATTAATGCTAACACCACATGCAGCTGGTGGTGGTAATGTATACCCCGATTGGACTAATAACTTTGCTAAGGGAAAGTGGCCGATAGATGTAACTAATATGACTGGAGCTGAAGCTTTTAGTTATATTGAAGATAGTAATTATTTAACCTATATTCATTTTAGTAACAGTGCAAAGTCTGTGGCATTCATAACAGGCCATGAATCATGGTCTCAAGGTACTATTGCAGGTGGTATTTACTACGAATACTCTACTATATTTGATGGAGTAATGTACAGTAAGAGGCTTAGAGTAGGCACCAATATCAGCCAAGAACTTATAAGAACTTGGATGAATGAAATTGCAGTTCCTTTAAGACTTTTAAAGAATACAACTACTTCATTTACATATGATGGAGAAGTTACTTATGAAACTGGAACATATTCTGCATATTCAGTTAGTGGTCTACGTAATAATAGTAATAATATCTTAGAGATTACACCATCGATGTTGCCAAATGATGTGGCACATGGGATAGTTACTATAAATCCTCCAGACTTGTATACTTCTCTTGGATATAATTTTGACTATGATTTCACATTAACTATAAGAAATAAATCTGGTCATACTCTTACTACTTGCGAGATGAAAATAGAATTTGCTAAACCAGAAATAATGTCGGAAACGGTAACTAGTGCTTCTAGGTCTTACATGAATATTACAAAGAATTCTACGAATCCTAATTATCCATCTAATTTCAATAAGCCATTAGTTGCAGATGCTTATAGTGGCACAACCTATGTTAAAATTGCAGATGTACCGGCTAATCCTGCCACTTCTTATGATGGCGTATGGGTGGTACATGATACGTATAATACACAAGCTGATTATACAAGATCATTAAGTATAAGCAGTAGTACTACTCGCTGGGCGCAAGTCAGATTCCATGGTGGGTTATATAGCATTCATTACTTTGAAGGAGACTAACCATGAATTTTTTACAGATAAGCCTTACAAATAAATGTAATTTATCCTGTTGGCATTGTCCTATAAAAGATTATAGGAACACTATGCCTAAATATCCTATCAAGAATTCAGAATTGATTCCTTGGATTGAAGAATATTTCTGTCCTAATGACTGGATAATTGAACTTACAGGTGGTGAACCTGCTTTATACGATGGAATCGAAGAATTATGTAAGTGGTTATCTGAACATAGATACAATGTCTTAATTAAGACAAATGGACTTCTTCCTATCAATAGCTACAAAAATATTAAGCGTGTAGCTGCATTTCATCAGTTAAACAACCCACCAAAATATTTTGATGAAATGCTTATTATTGATAAAATTGATAGAGAAGCTAAGGAAGAATATTGTAAAGCTCATAATATAAAATATCATGTGATAGGATACAACAGCGAACATACGTTAGATATACCTCATAAGTTTAGATATATGACAGTTGTAAATGCCGCTGGTCATAATATACAATGCTTTAGATATAATCCTGTAGAGCACGATATAGGTACCGATGATCTCAATCGTATTAATCATCGTAGACCATTTATTAGAGATTGTTGTCCTACTTGTAAATCAGCTATTGATGCATGGCGATTTATAGATGGATTTACATATTAAAAAAAAAATAAGTAAGCCATAAGGCTTACTTATTTATTTCAATTCTAATGTACATTTCTTATTTATAATTGGAATTGGATTAGAAGATCCCATCCAACTACACTGTGATGGATTAAGGATATCGTTTTCCCATAAATATGCATCTACATCGGCACAGTCTTTAGGCACTGGTACTTCTGTTACTATTACCCGGCTCGTTTCGTGGTCCAAGATAACTAGATGCATATTTTCATATTCTTTATTCACGTTTATGTTTCCTTCGTTGAATGAAACGTTTCACATGAGCTTGAAGTTTATAATAAGCTTGTTTTATTTTTCCTATAAATGACATTTTGACGATCATATAACCTTTCGATTCGAGTTTGTTTAAAGCACGCTGTTCGCTTTTAGCTCGACGAGCAAAGTTAAGATAATCCCACTTATGCGGTAAAGCCCTAGCTACTCTATCCTTTAAATCGTCATAGCTAAAGCCTTCAAATGTAATTACTTTTCCGTTAATTATACATACTCTGTTAATATTATACAGAGCTTCGGAAATTATAACTTTTGCAATCTCAATATTTTCTATGATATTAACATCAATCCCAAATGCTACATCTAGCGGATGCCAAATACGGAACTTGTGTTCAGAAACTCTCTTGCACTTGTTGAATCCAAGAAGATGTAATTTATCTTTAAATACGTTAAAGAATTTCTCTTCTACGAATACATCAAGATCATTATACTCAGGAAGATCTTGGAGTGGTATTCCTCTTTCTTGATAGTTTTGGTACAGTGCAATATATTTTGCAACACTTCCAAATACAGCATAGTGCTGATTGTTGCTTGCTATATTGAATACTTCGACATAATTTGGAGTGATGCTATTTCCAAATAGTTTGCTTCGTCCATTAAAGCATTCTTGAGGTGAGAATATATAGATATTATCATCTAAGCATACCTTGGCAGGAAGCCATCTTATTTCTGTATCTACTTTAGATAATGCTTTTATCTTTTCCAAAGTGGTATGTACTACGTCTTTTCTAAGATACTTTACACTTCTAAGATTTTCTCTGATGGTAATAGGAAAGGTTGCACCTATTTGACGCATCATCTTACCCATTTCTCTGATATAGAATGCTAAGCTTTCAAGGTTAAGCCAAGGCTCAGAAACTATTGTCATTTCCATCATTCCACTCTTAGCCATCTTATTTAAAAATGTTTTAAGAATATTGCTACAGAGTACTTCTTGTTCTACAATGGTATCATAAGACAAAGATAAATAAATATTCATCCCAGTCTCTTCTTTGATTCTCTTAAAATTAGCAACCTCTCTGGTAATGATTCTAGGTTTAAAACCTTTAGCCACGATTTGATCAACAACGAACGGAATATAATCAAAGACTGAAGCATTATTACCACTCCAAAGTGGATCACCGCCACCAGAGATAGTAATATAACCCTTAGCTTTGTCAAAGATTTCATTAGTGATATCGGGTAAAGATGTATCAAAACCTTTCAGCCGCTGCCAGTTGCAATAAGAGCATCTCCGGCTACAGCCAAATTTTGATGAAATACCATGGTTAACTATAATAGAATAATTATACTTTTTATCGGTTGTGTTAGCCATTATTTAACTCCTCTAATGAGTGTCTAATATTAATATAATGCTGTATACATTATATTGTAATTTTAAAGGACATTCTCATTATGGAACCCATCGACATAGTAATTCCGTATGTGAATAGTAATGATCCGAACTGGTTGTATTACTATGGCATATATAGACCTGAAAGAAAACCCAACTCTAGGTTTAGAGAGACGAATACTCTTAAGTATCAGCTTAGGAGCATAGAAAAGAATCTTCCTTGGATAAGGAATGTTATTCTTGTATTGGCTTTTGACACTCAAATCCCAGATTGGATTGATCCTCATTCTGAAAAGCTAAGAATAGTATATCATAAGGATTTTATTCCGAATAATCTCTTACCTACATTTAATTCAGGGGTTATTATTCCTTTTGTGAATAGAATTCCTGATTTAGCTAATCATTTTATCATCTCCAATGATGACATTATTTTTACAGCTCCTAATAAAGAATATAGATACTTTGCAAAGCATAAAGCGGTGAATTATATTCGTACTCTTACAGAAGATTATAAACTTCAGGATAATGGATTATTTAACCATATTAAATATAACTCTGTAAAATATTTTAATGAGTTTGTAAATTCTGGAAAGATGATTAAATATGCTGACTGGCATTTAGCTCAGCCATATATAAAATCTGACTGGGATGAAGTATGGACGCAGTTCGGTAAAACTTTATCTAAGACTATGGTAGGATCTAAATTTAGAGTATCCAAGAATATTAATGAGTGGATGTTCTATTATATATCTGCTTATAAAGGAAATACGATTCATGCTCCTATAGATCATAAGGGCTATATGCTTGTCACAGATGATATTAATTACGATGATATACAAAATCTTATAGATGCAAATCATCCGTGCATATGTCTTAATGATGGTATCAGAACCAAAACAGCTTGGTGGAATACTATTGATGGAATTCTACATGACTTATTCCCAGAAAAATCTCACTTTGAAAAATAAAACAATCCTAGAGGGTTCACCTCTAGGATTTATTTTAACCATGTTTTACTCGATCTTCTACTTCAGCACGTTTAGCATCATTAAAACGAGACATATAATCACCGACTAGATAGCCAGTAATTCTTCTAATGCGTTCAAACCTGACGCCTTCACCGTATTTCATAGATTCTGTCATATTGCCTCTCTTGTAGTAATTTACAGTTGAGACAACTGAATTTCCATGATTTTAAAGGGTAGTTATTTAATGCGTCTTGCGTACTTGTCTAAATCTATGTCCACTGCAGCAATTGTTGCTTCATGGAATCCCTTAAGAGCTAAGTTAAGCAAAGCACCAGCAAGAGACGATGCTAATAGACCAACGTTACGACTACCCATACGATAGTAGAATTCTCCTGCACACTTGTTGCATATATCATCACTAGTGCAGAACATCGGAGATCTCAATTTGACAAGCTTACCATCCAATAGTTTAAGATTGTCATTATCAAGTAAGTATTCTTTACCTTCATATTCACAATAACGAAGATAAATACGTTTCTTACTATCCTTTGTAATCTTAACAATCAAACCATACTTTGTTTTACAATCAGTGCCAGGTTCAGCCAATTTAACATGAGCGAAAGCAGAGTTAAATTTTTTTCGAACGTAACCACCTTGCTGCGTATCAACACCACGAGAGCAAGCACCACCGATACCAATGTCAACGTAAGCAGGAATTTCATCTTTTTCTATACCATCTTGAAGATTAGACTTTACAAAATGTAATTTATTCTTATCTTTAGATTCAGCATACAATCCACGGCATACCACCATTGGAGCAAGCACATTCTTACTAGCTCCAGATGTTTGCCAGTCAGATGATGGAGAATCCTTAACAATTTCCTTAAACTTTGCGACGGCTCTATCGGTAACAGCTATACAAGTATTAATGTCTGTAGCATCAATCTTATCTTTATTAGCAGCAATATCTGCTTCTAACTGTCTTTGGACTTCTGGATGTGTTTTATAGAAGTCCATAGTAAGACTAGGATTTAGCCAAGAGTTAAAAGCAAATCCTATCCACTGCTGTCTATTAATAAAGTCTTCAAAAGTTTGACCAGATATTTTCTGTTCTAGCAATAGATCACACATTGCCGCAGAAACTTTTCCAATTACTTTCTTATTCCAAGGTTCATTGATATAGGAATAATACTTCGTATATTCGGCATAACCAAGTAAAAAATAATTTACAATGAATCTTCCAGCTGTTGTAGTAATATCTTTATCTATCTTAGGTAAAGATATCTTTTCTGCATCAGCTACCGTTAATTCAAATTCATCAGTAAGATTATATTTAGCAGGCTTGCCATCTATAACCGCAAAATTGTCTCGCATCCAATCTGCGGTTATATCTTCATGCTTTAATGCTAAGAGGGTTCTAATCCCATCTTCTGAAAGTTGTTTTCGTACATTAGCCATAGATTCTATATTCGAACTCAACTTCCATTTCAGCTTGGAGTGTAATTGGTGGGAACTTTAATAGCGAGAACATCAGCCAGTTACCATCGTCTACTTCTTCATCAGAAGACATAAACAATCCAAGTTCATTAATAGTTACATATGGAACTGTAATATCCGGGTTATGCCAACCGGGAGAGCTTGTATCCTCTGGATCATCGACAATATATGCCGGATCATCTGCTTCAGCATTTTGCTCAGGCATTTTCATCATTAGTTTATATCTGATGAAAATTGTATCGAAATCACCAGCCTTATTAATCAATGGTTGCATGGAAGTAGGTACACTATCATCCCATGTATATTGATTAGCACCTGTATAATATTTAAGCGGAATATCGTCTTTTACAGTATATGCAGCATCATCCTTTGTAAAGAAATCAACATCTCCAATATATACTATATTAGAATTTAAATCCGTTGCTTGAGTGTTAACAGAAAGCTGGGTATTAAAAGAAATATCTACTGGATTAGCATCTTCAAAAGAACGATCAAAGCCAGCTTTAAATTTCATAATTTTATAATCGCCGGAATCACCAGTACAGTTTTCAAACCAATCACTAAGATCTGTGTTTCCACCATCATTGATAGGATCAGCTAACTTCTTCATCTGGGTATTATTCATTCCAAATGCCTTAGCCAACGTCATGATTCTGCCACCTTCAACGATGCAGTTATGCTGCTTGAATAAAATTTCTCCAGTAGCTTTATTACGGGCTATAACTTCGCCCCTAAACTTTAAACTATCCTTCATAAGTCCGCCTTATACAAATATTGTATATTTAAAAGTCAAGTCTTTAGGTTCAATGATATCTTCAGCCGGGAAAGTAATATGAGAGAACATCACAGGAATCGATCCTTTTACAAAATAAGAGCAATTATGATATTTATCTTCATATTCTGGTTTCCTATAAATCATATCTTCACCATCTTGGCAATATGTCCTAGGATCTAAACTAGGGTCATCTTTTAGATGGATATCTTCATCCGTATCACTATTATGACCTATTACTTTATCGGTATTATACTGTAACGAACCTAGATATAATCCTAATTCACTAATAGAATTAAAATTCTCCATAGAAGAATTAAACTTAAAGTCTTCTTGGTTAATCTTGATGATAAATGATACTAATGAAGATCTAAAGCTAAATCCCGGTGCATTGCTATTTGATAACATCATTGAATTAACAGTAGATACTTCAGAAATCTTTTTAAAATACAAATAGTTGTGCAGATCTATCTCTGCATTAACTCTACTTGAAGCCTCTGTAGTCTTAACGTTATCTATATAGCATGTCTCTGCTTCACTATTTTTGTGATAAGCTATATAATCAGCATATCTTTCTCTAATAGCATCACGTTCAGATATAGACGTTGTATAAACCTCTGTATCAGATAATTTTCTGATAGGCACAGGTGCAAATAGCCCAGTATCATCAAAAGAAGTATTATTACATAATACGCTTCCTTCCATATTACCGCCATTTCCGAAAGCGACACCACAAAGGAAGGAATTTACATCAATTCTATTAGTAAAATTGTTACCATTAGTTTTATTTATAGACAATGCATGTGACAGGCACTTAAGAAGGGCTGCACGACCCTGATAAGTTATCTTATTGTGCTTTGTCCATTTTAGGTTTCCGTCTCCATCGTATAATGAGACCTCACCTTGGAAATCAAGAAATTCGTTCATAAAGCAACCTATTAAAACAATTTGAAGTTTTAGGCTTAAGATTTTAACATTATAAATTTTATGTAGGATATATAACTAAAAATTGAGCCATATGGCTCCTTTGTTGGTGGGTGAATTCGTTCCCTCTTAGCAATAAGAGGGAACCTCCCTACTGCGATGTTCTCCTTAAGTAGATTTGTGTACCTTTGCGATTTGTTTGATGTTATTTAAACTAGCTTGAGTTCTCTCAAGCTAGTTTATTTTATTTATTTTCTTTGAAGCTGAATGCCAAAGGCTATATAAGAAATTAGGGCCTTTCTATAATTAATCTTAGTGGCTTCACGTTTTGTAGTCTTAAAAGTTGTACAATAATCATTTAATAAGCTATCTACATTATTCTTTACCATATTTATGGATTCATTCTTGGAATTAGACTTTGACAGCATACGAATGCAGAATATAGGGAATTCCTTAGTATGAATAGCTCTAAATGTGGCATCACCATGAATATCACTAAGCTGTTCTAGCAATCCGATTACAATATTCTTCAAACGATTTTTCTTGTCTTCTTTAATTCCATTTAATACAGATGAGAATTTAAATGGAGAGATTTCAGGGCTGATTCCTGAGCAAATCTTAACAAGACGATCATTAAGCCTATTAGTAACAAACCATAGACTGAAACTTTCTGCTGCATTGTAAAGTGCCGCAGAATCTGATTTTCTATCTACAGAATATTCATTACCTTCTTCATCAGTATTCTTATCTTTATCGATATTGAGATAATTACCCTGTTCATAGTTAATCATGTACTGATTAGTCAATGCCTTCATGAAACCATTTAATCTAGTTCTTAAGTCACGTTGATACACAAATATATCATCATCATTATTTGATAATAAACGTGATAAAGCATTTCTATGGTTATTATCAGAAATTTTTCTCAATGTACCAATAAGATTACCAATTCTCTTGATATCATATTTATTAGACAAATTGGCTATGGTATATTCCATCACTTCATGTTTTGGAGGGAATGTAAAATACTTACGATGTAAGGCATTATACCAAAGCATGTCAAAATATAACTGCATTAACTGAGATGCTGCTTTATTTTTTGTCTTTTCAAAATATCTAATGCACATTGCAAAAGCGAGATATTGCTCACCTTTCCAAATAGCCCAACCTTTATGCACGTCACTCTGGGTAGTTCTGGTTAGAACATCTAAGACCATAGGTCTATCAATTCCCATACAGTCAAATACAATCTGTTGGTCTTCATCAAGAGAAAAACCAGGCTTATCTTCTATAGAAGCCTTAGATAGTAATTC
>Ga0310690_10002506_pt1 | contig 29641 bp, 27 predicted proteins | sample AusTroGonzalo_MG_2_FD_207661 | JGI IMG/M metagenome (GOLD analysis project Ga0310690, IMG submission 207661) | Bovine rumen microbial communities from tropical cattle in Woodstock, Queensland, Australia - Gonzalo_04 (v2) (version 2) | ecosystem: Host-associated > Mammals > Digestive system >...
TCTGTTCCCAGGTAATACCGCAGGAAAAAGTTGAAGAACTTCCCGGCTGTCTCGCAGGAGAATCCCATGAACTTTTCAATGACGGACGGATCGTCCTCTCCCAGGATAACATAGAAATAATACAGGTCGCTGAGTTCCGCGATGGGTTGGCCTCTGGAAATCCGGTCCATGTCGATCAGGAGAGGTTCTCCCTTCTGCATGAAAACATTTCCCGTATGAAAATCGCCGTGAACCAGGTGGTTTGTTTCAGGAAGCGTATCAATCAGCTTCAGGCATTTGCCGGCAAGAGCCTCATCATGATATCCCAGGCCTCCCCGGATATAATCCCGAAGCCTGTCCCGCACGTCCGGAAAATCCTTTTCCGTGACAGCCTCGGCGCTGTGGATCACGTGCGCCAGGTCGGCCATAATCTTCGCGTAGACGTCCGCCTGTCCCGGCGCCCGGGAGATGCATTTGGAAATCGTTTCGGAATCCACCAGCTCATACATGGCTCCGTACCGGTCCCCGACGGACACGATGCCGAAGGAGATGGCTGTCGGAACGCCAAGGATAAAGGCACTTCGGCTCAGAGCAATTTCCCGTTCCACATCCCGGTAGGTATTATTCTGGTTGAATACCTTGATGACCAGCTCGTCGTTGTAACGGTATACGTCGCCCTTGGCGCCCCGGCCCAGGAGTTTGCATCCGTCCACGGAAACCTCTTTGTACTTCCGGTACCTGGCTTTCTCAGAGTCAAAGGTGCCGGGCCAGATAAAGTTGATATGCTTGATGAGTTCCTTGAACGCGCCGGTTTTGTTGAGGGAAAGCTCCAGCACTTCCGCGATACTCTGATAATACCAGTGCTGCATGGCGGGATCGGCCTGGTGGAAGTTTTTCCACATTGCCTCGCCGTGTTCGGAATACATACCCGCCAGGGACCGGATATTCGCGAGCTTGTCCGCGAGCCAGAGCATCTTTACGCCGGTATCTTCGGTTTTCTTCAGTGCCCGTAGCGAGCCTTCCTTGCGGCGTTTCCATGTTTCGCCGGGGTCCTCATCCGGGTATTCCTCCTCCGATTCGGAGGATACCAGCATCGCAACCCGCGCGCCGAAACGTTTCTCAATCTCCGCCAGCGTACCGTCCGTATCCTCCACGATATCGTGCAGGATGCCGGCAGTAATGATTTCTATGTCATCTGTGATCGTGGAGAGGATCTGGGCCACCTCCAGCGGATGCAGGATATAAGGCCGGTTCCCGAATTTACGCACTTTTCCCTGGTGCAGCACCGTCGCGTAGATAATGGCTTCTTCCAGTATGTTCATCATGGTCTTTGTTCCTGCCTCTGCTGTGGATTCATCTGTTTCCTGCTGTATAACGGATCCGGATGCGGATCCTGTTTGTGCGTTTTCACCGTCCATTGTAACAGATCCGGAAGAAAAAAAACAAGTCTGGGCGCGGACTTCCTGCCGCCGCGGCTTCGTGCGGCGGCAGGAAGCTGATTGAAAAAACAAGCTGAATGGGGTAAAATACCCGTCGTATATTTCAGAAAAGGGAGGGCTGAAGATGAATAAAATTCTCATTTTTGCTTTGCTCATTGCTCTGTTTTCAACCGGTGTCTCCGCCTTTGCCGATGATGTGATCCTCTCGGATGACGCTTCGGATTTTGTGCTGCTTACCGATGTGGTGCCGGACGTGATCCTGGAGATCCGCTACTACTCCACCTACAACTTCGTGGGCGACCGGATCGACGGATACGAAGAGCCCCTGGCCTTCCTGACGAAGGAAGCTGCCGCCGCCCTGAAGGAAGTCAGCGACGACCTGATGGCGAAGGGCTACCGGCTGAAGATTTACGACGCCTACCGTCCGCAGAAGGCCGTCACCCACTTCATGAACTGGGCGCTGGATCCGGACGATGCGCGGATGAAGGAATACTTCTATCCGGAACTGGAAAAGGACGTGCTGTTCCCCCGGGGCTATATCATGGAACATTCAGGCCACAGCCGGGGCAGCACCGTCGACCTGACGCTGTTTGACATGGCCACGGAAAAGGAAGTGGACATGGGCGGCACCTTTGACTATTTCGGCAGGCTGAGCCATCCCGATTACAAAGGTATTACCGACGAGCAGTACGCCAACCGCATGATCCTCCGGGAAGCGATGATGGCCCACGGGTTTAAACCGCTGGCCGAGGAATGGTGGCATTTCACCCTGAAGAACGAGCCTTATCCCGATACGTACTTTACCTTCCCGGTCAACAGCGATTCCCTGAAATAAAAAGAATAGGATTTATGAAAGAAACGACCTGTTTCCAGGCCGTTTCTTTGTGTTTATCGTTCTTTATTGTTCCGGCAGCGAAGGCTCTCCGGCCTCCTGCCCTTCTTCAAGGATCTCCTCCAGCTCATCCTCGGGATCGACTTTTTTCATTTCACCGTAGAAGTTCACGACGATAGACGTAATCAACGCTACCACCACGATACCGTACATTCCCAGGATCACGGACAGGATCCGCCCGACCAGTGTCGTGGCGGTTAAATCGCCGAAACCGATCGTGGTTACCACCGCGAAACAGTACCACAGCGCATCTTCGAAGTGATCAAAGCTGGGATCCATAAACATCAGCACCCAGGAGAAGGAGAAGATCAGCAGCACAAGGCCGAACATGATCTCCGCGGCATAGGTCCGCCGCACGATATCCCGGAGCAGGTCCAGCCGCAGGCGCGCGAAAGTCACCGACATGATCCGGGCAAAGCTTCTGATCGAAATCAGGAGCATGGTGGCGATCGCAAAGGAGAGCGCGTCTTCCTCACTGGTACCAAACCAGATATCGATGCAGATAAACAGAATCGCTCCGATGACCACGATATTCAACACCAGGATGTACCATTTGCGGTTCCGCAGGATGGAAAGTACCCGGCTTGGGACCAGCGAGAGCAGGAAAATCACGCCGGTGATCTCCCATGCCAGCGGGGTAAGCGGATAGAAGTACAGCGCCACGGCACAGCCCAGGAAAGCGGCCGTCGAAACAAAATCCACCTTCTTCCGTAAAGGGATCTGATACCTGTACCGTCCCTGCAGCGCGCGGAAAAACGTAGCCACTGCCAGCAGGAAAAACTGCGCCATCATCAGCGCGAAAATCTCCGGCGGGCCTCCCGGTTGCGTGGCTGAAACAAAGGCCAGTCCGACGGGAACCATCAGCAGGGAAAAGAACATTTCCACCACGGTCAGGAGTCCCATTCCCCTTCTCGGTTTTCTTTTTTTCTTCATCCGTCTGCTCCTGCCCTGTATTTACATCCCTGAAAGCATTCCGAAAATATAGTCCAACACCTCAGTCAGCGTCTTTCCGTCTATCTTCTTGATCGGCGCGATGGAAACCAGCTGGTAGATACCCTGGATTCCGATCAGCGTAATCAGGGCAATGCCGATCACGGGGATCAGCATGCCTACCGTCTTGTTCTTCGGGATCTTCGTATAGTTGAACAGCAGGACGATCGGGGCGAAGATGATCAGAATCGCGGATTTTCCGAAACCGACGGAATAGGCAACGGTGTGCTTCATCGCTGTTTCCGTCTCAATCAGCTCGTTCACGCCTTCCGCCGTTCCTCCCTGGTTGAGAATCATGACGACAAAGATGATCAGGTCAATCACGCCGGCAACAAACAGGATGATCGCCGAAAAGACGGAGAAGTTCCAGGCGTTCCGGTTCGTTTTCAGGAAGGTCTGGTATTCTTCATGGGTCTTGCCGTGCCTGCAGTAGCGCCACTCCCGCGTCTTGATGTAGATCGCCATAACCATGAACACAATAAAGGTCATCGGCGGCTTCACCGTCAGCAGCGGGAAAGCCCAGGAGGGAATCCGGACCTGTCCGGCGGCGGAAAGGCCCTTCAGGACCAGGGACGCCACTTCATATCCCACCGGAAGAATGGCAAAGGCGCGGAAAATCAGGATCTTTTTGCCGGTGAAGACCTTCTGCGGCCGGGCGTTCATGAAATACATGAACAGGGTGCACAGCAGCAGGTCGGTAAAGATGTTGAAGGCGAAGAAGCCGTTCTTGTTGATCCCGTAGAAGGAGGTCATCACCAGGGCGTGCGCGTCCGACGAATCCTCCAGCAGCAGTCCGATCGTACCGACAATATACCGGTTGAAGAACACCAGGAACACCAGCACAAGGGCCAGTGTTGCGCCGCCGTTTCGGAGCAGCTGCTTTTTGTATCCTTCGGTATTGTTCAGGATCCGCGCGAAGTTGGCCATCAGCAGGAAGGGCAGGGACATCTCCGCGATGTAGGAAATGACCTCCCCGATCCCTGCGAACCGCTGGGCGTCGTCCGGGTTGATTTTTACGGCGACCCTCATCAGTGTCATGACAACCGTAATCGTGATGCAGAACCAGCCCAGGACCTGGAAGCCCTGGAACGAAAGGACTCCCTTGTATTTGATGTCGTCGTGGAGCCCGTGCTCATGGAATTTGGTGCGTTGCTTTGCCATTTGTCTTTCTTCCTTTGATTTTTTTGGATTTTAGATGACATATTATTATAGCATTTTGGGAAATTGATGTCTACCTGTTCACGGATCCCGTTCGCCCGGGTCATTTCATGTGTACATCCATCTGCGGATACGGAATGGAAATACCCGCCTCATCCAGGGCACGCTTTCCGTTGTCCAGTATGCGGAAATACACAGGCCAGTAATTATCTGTGGTGACCCAGACCCGGATCTGGAATTCCAGCGCGCTGTCGGCACACTTGTTCAGGACAACTGCCGGGGCCGGATCCGCCAGGAGCGCTTCCTCCTGCGATACTACCCGGTTCAGCACTTCATAGACCCGATCCAGGCTGCTTTCATAGCTGACGGAGAAGGTCAGGTCCAGCCGGCGGCTTCCCTCCCGGGAATAGTTGACAATCGCGGTATTGGTCAGCGTGCCGTTGGGCAGGTTGATGTGGCGGTTGTCGAAGGTAGCCATCTCCGTATAGAAGGCCCCGACGGATTTTACCGTACCCTCATTTTCCCCGATCCGAACGTATTCGCCCACCTTAATCGGCTTGAACAGAAGCAGGATAAACCCGCCGATCAGGTTGGTGAGCACGCCCTGCATGGCCAGGCTGACCGCGACGCCCGCGGAAGCCAGCAGTGTCATGATGGACGTCAGCGGGATTCCCATGGTACTTGCAGCCGTCAGCACCACCAGTACATACAGGAGAATCCGCAGCAGGTTCCTGAGGAAGCTCTTCAGCGTCGGATCGATTTTCATCTTCTTTTCGTAACGCTCAAAAAGCTTGATGAGCCAGTGGGCAAGGAACAGGCCCACCACCAGCACAACAAGGCCGCGCAGGAGATCCACCCCCGCGGTGGTAAGGAAATTCTTGATGCTGTCCCAGGTCATTTTCTGCACCTCCGGATCTGTTCTTTTGCCGTATGAATGTTCTGGAAAGGATTATACCATATCTCCCCTGGCGGAAAAAGCGTTTCCTTCACGGAAAAACCCGGTCCGCAAAGGACCGGGTTCTCATCCGCAGTCAGGCCTCGGATTATTTGGCAAGCATGTTCTTGCCCTTGTTCAGCGCGCACAGGTACAGTACGTAGGAAATGATTTCCACCACCAGGGCGGCGATTCCCATGATCAGCAGGGCCACTTCGCTCTGGATGTGGAAAATGTTGGCGATGAACTTCAGCACGATGGTAAGGCAGAAGGAGCCTTCCAGCCAGGTGCGGGACTTCAGCACAAAGGCCTTGGTTTCTTCATCCGGATATTTTTCCGCCAGGCTGGCAATACCGGTCAGCACATAGTAGGAAGCGAACAGGGAGCTGAGCGTGATAACGATGTCCATCCACTTGTTCAGGACCTGGCTGTTGCTCCAGATGGCGCTGACAATGCTGGCCGCGATACCGAGCAGGGTGACATACAGGGCAATTTTGAAATTCGTGTCATCCTTGCGGGCACCGATGATACCGATCAGGTTGAAAAAGAACGCAACCAGCGCGCCGAGGGCAGCGACGATGGCAAGGGCTGCAAGCACGCCTTTGAAGGGAGCGTTACTCAGGGCCACTTCATCGTTGATATCCACGCCGTTGGCGGCAGGAATCACAACCGTCACGATCCCCACGACCGCGACGAGAATCATGATCAATTCGGCAATCCAGATCTTTTTTACCCCTTTGTAAGCATTTGGAAACTTCATGGTTTTTCCTTCTTTCTTTTGTATTGTTTTGTCAACACAATTCGGGATAGTACCACAACATTCCTGAAATGTCTACACTTTTTTTCCATTTTTTCAGTATATCAGGGTGGGAACGCCGTTTCCGTCCTTTATGACGCTGGCCGGAAAATAGTATTCATTCCCTTCCGGATCCGTCAGGTAAACGCCGGCAGGCTTATTTACATCCCTGATCTCGACAGAAATGTTGCTGCCGATGATTCCTTCCCCGACGTACAGCGAAACCGTACCGTTCTCCGGATCCTCCAGGCGGACTTTCCATTCGGAGGTAACAGGATATTTTTCCCTGTCCAGGCTGAAGGAAACCCCGGATCCATTGCTTACCCCGCCACGGAACTGGATAACCAGCAGGACAGCCAGCGCAATAACGGAGATTCCGGCCGCGATGAGCCGCGGATTCCGCTTGTGCAGGATACAGAGGATCAGCAGCGGCACCGAGCCATAGCAGAACAGCGTGGCGATCAGGTACTTCGGAGGCGTGCGGATCAGGTCCGCCAGGTAGCCTGTGCCGAAGAGGATCAGGCCGCACAGTGCGATGGAAAGAATGACGGCGGCGATCCAGTCGTCCCGCTTGATGAACCAGGCAATGAACCCGCCGGGAAGCGTGGCAACCGTCCACCAGAACCAGTAGGGATAGTAGTATCCGAAAAGGCCGAATCCCATGCTGTTGAACGGCACCTGTACCAGGTAAACCAGCGGCTGGGAAATCAGGAAATAAACAAATGTTTTGAGGGCCGCATCCAATGGCTTGTCGCAGTTTACGACCACAATAATCGCCAGGACAATCCAGGCTTCAAAGGTTACCGCTATCATCCGGAAGGAATTGCCATCCGGAACCAGCAGTGCCACCAGGCCGGTAACCAGCCCGGAGATCACAGCGAACAGGATCAGCCGGGGCCATGTCATTTTGATTCCGCCAAAAATTTTCTGAATCATTTTTTTCTCCTTCTGCCGTTTGAAAGCGCCGGAGCGGCTGCTTCGGCGCTTCACTGTTTTCTTATTTTATTTTATGCCTCTCCACTTGTTGAAGGGGAAAGCCACCCGGCGCACATGGCCGATGATCATGCTCCGCTCCAGGGCGCCGACCGCGCGGCTGTCGTTGGAGTTCAGCCGGTGATCGCCCATGAGGAAGTAATAGTTTTCATCCATCGTGAAGGTTTTCTCAGACAGTTCGGGAATGATTTCGCTCCAGTTCGCGCTCGTCCAGTCCTTGCCGTTCCAGGAGATCACCACCATTTCCTGTTCCGCCCTGCCATTCTGGGATTCCTGCACCTTCTTGTTGTAAATCTTCAGAAGCTTTCCGCTTTCATCCTTGGCGTAGACAGTGGTCTTTTTCCGGTCCCACGCTTCTCCGTTGACCAGGAACTGGAGGGTACTGCTACTGCCGGAGACCGTCAGCGTGTCACCTTTTTTCGGCACCCGGTAGGGCCCGAAGCTGTATCCGTCGGAGGCGCCGCGCACGCGGTATTCCGGATTGATCAGGTCCTTCTCCGCCTCCACCTGCTGCCCGTCAATATACAGGTAACCTTCCCGCAGCTCCACCGTCTCCCCGGGCATACCGACGACGCGCTTCACAAAGTTTACTGAGCCGCGCGCCGGGTACCGGCAGATAACCACATCCAGGAAATTGGGATTCCCCCATCCAAACCGGGCCGCCTGCTGGGAGGCGTTGTCACTCTGCCAGGGCATGCACAGCCAGACGCTGTTGTAGTCATACTTGCTGACCAGCATGATTTCCCCGTTGGCCAGCGTATCATCCATGGATTCCCCGTCGACCCGAACCGGTTCAAAGATGATGGCGCGGATCACCATCGCCGCCGCGAAGGCGCACAGCAGTGTGAGAACCCAGCTGAGAATTTCACGCCACAAAGGTTTCTTTACCTTCTCTTTCTTCTTTCTCTTTTTCCTGCCTTCGGTTTCTTCTTCCGGCGCCTGAACCGCGTTCTGGAGTTCTGTCTCGCTCATCTCAAAGAGCTCCTTTCAGTTGTTCGATCTCTGCCCGGATCATTTCCTGGCTGCTGTAATTCAACGGGGAGAACCGGCCTTCCAGCGCTTTCTCCAGTTTGGCCAGCGCTGCTTCCTTATTGCCGGCTTCCAGATCGTACCGGCTCAGGAAATACAGCGTATCGATCTGGTTTTCCTTGACGGCAATGGCCTTGTCAAACCATTCCTTCGCGGCGGCCTTATCTCCTTTGACCCGGTAAAGGAATTCCGCCATATTGTCCAGGCTGACGGCATCCTCATCGTCATACTCAACCGCTTTTTGGACAAACGCTTCCGCCTTTTCAACGCCGGCATTCCACTCTTCCTCCGGCGTCAGCGCGGGGGCCGTTGTTTCTTCCACGGGTTCCCCGGATGCCTCCGGCGCTTCAGTGCTTTCCTCTGCCGCGGTTTCCTCCGCGTCCTCAGCTTCCGCTTCCTTTTCGGCCTGCAGGGCGGCTTCCGCAGCTTCGCGTTCCGCCTTCAGCGCTTCAAAGTCCGGCCGGTGGGCCCGGTCGTACTTCTCCACATACAGATATCCCAGCGTCTGGTACAGCAGGCCGGTTTCCCCCTTGCGGAACTGCTGTTCCAGGGTGTTGATGCCCTTGTCGATGGCGCCCAGGCGGAAACAGCAGGTCGCGTAGTATACCAGCATTTCCGTCCGCTGGCCCGGCGACATTTGCATCTTCTGGTTCGCAACCAGGAAATCCTTCGCCTTCTCATACTGTCCTTCGCGGATAATCATCAGTGCATAGGGCAGCATATACCGCGGATCCTTCAGCCCTTCCGCGAAGGCTTCCTCATACAGGATGGTCGCTTCCGCGTAGTTCTTGCTTTTCTGGAAACGCAAAGCCTTGTTGGCCTTGATCGCTGACATGAAACCCATGGATTATCGCTCCTTCAGCTTCCTCATTAATCGTTGACGGCGGTATTGTAACTCATTTTTTGTCTCTTGTACAGTTCCGCCCTCCCGGAGCACCGGTTCACTGAGCAGGAACAGGGCCTTTTCGGTAAGCTCCAGCGCCGCCTTCACATCCTTCCGGATATGCTCTTCATACTTCGCCAGTTCCACATAGGGAAGGACCCCGCCCCGGCGTTCCCGGATCATTTCCCGCCAGATTTCCGCGGCCTGTTCCTTCTCGCCGCTGCGGCGGTAGCTCATGGCCAGCGCGGTCCCGGCGGAATCGCCCATCCGGCCTCGCCGCGCCAGGCGGTAGCAATGCCGCGCGTTCTCCGTCCGGTTGATCCGTTCCAACGCCCGTCCCATGGAATAGACGTCCTCGCTGAACCGGATCTTTTCCGGGTGCAGGTACAGCTCCGCCATATGGTTCAGCAGTACGCACAGGGAAATAATATCCTGGGCGTTATGGTGGAGAACGTCTTCCAGCAGTTCAATCTGTTTTGTTTTCAGGTAGGTGAAATATCTTTCCGGCACTTCACTGCCGGGAATATCGTCTTTCCGGGGCTGGCCCAGGATCACTTCCTCCAGGCGGCCCAGGTTGCACCTTCCCAGCCGCAGCTTCCACAGCCGGCGGCACATGTGCAGCAGGTCCAGGTGCGGCATGTCCAGGCAGTCCGGATTCATCCGGTTCATGCGGAAGCGGCTTTCCAGCAGGGGCACGTCAAACGTGGTGCCGTTGAAGGTGCACAGCACGTCAAACTTCCCGAGGCCGGCCGCCACATGTTTCAGCTGGAAGGGTTCCTCCGGATAGTCCCGCAGCAGGAACTGGTGCACCTCAAAACCGTTGTCCGTCAGGTAGCCCATACCCACAAGAAAAGCTACGGTACCGCTTCCGCCCAGTCCCGTGGTTTCCGTATCCAGGTACAGGATTTTCCGGGGATCCAGGTTCTCCGGAATATCCCGGTCGCTCATGAGGCGCAGCGTTTCCGCTGTCAGGTCGAAGGCGCCGGGAAAATCCTCCGCCGGACGGTATACCGCGAAGTGCCGGCAGTCGGTGGAAGCCTCTGCCGGGGCAGCCGGCTTTCCGGGCGCGCCGCCCACCGCGCGGAGTTTATCCATCAGGTTCATTTCAGCAGCTCCTTCAGCAGGCGGACAGCGGTCCTTTTCCCGTCCTCCCCGATCTCGCCGACGGGGCCGGCACAGGAGGGACAGCCGTATTCGCAGGGGCAGTCCTCCGCCACCTGCAGCGCTTTGGACAGCAGGAGTTCCTTCATTCCGAAAGCCTTCTGGGACAGGCCGATGCCGCCGGGACAGTTGTCGTACAGGATAATCGTCGGCTTGTCCGTGATGGGGCTGCGCACCTGGTATACTACGGCAATGTCCTGCGCCGCGCACATCAGGTACAGCGGGCAGACGATGCGCAGCAGATTGGCTACGCCCATCATGCCGTTCTTAAGCCTGTCGCCGGCCATCCGTTCGGCCAGCGCGTCCGGCAGCGTCCACCACATGGCGGTGGTGTGCATATCCGTTTCCGGCAGGCGGACATGTCCGAAGCCCAGCGTCTCGTGGGTGTCGAACCGGATCTTCTTGAACATCGTCACCAGGGCGGTCACCTTGATCTCCCCCAGGGCGGCCGTTGCCGTACCGGCGAAAGGCTCCTCCTTCTCGATATCCAGCAGGCTCAGGGAAATATTCAGGTCCGCGTCCGTGTAGTAGCCCACGTCCACGCTGCGGATGAAGGCCTTGCAGGCGTCAAAGTCCAGTTTCTCCACCTGGTACTGCGTACCCTCATGCATGTAGATCGCGTTTTCATGCAGGAGCATCGGCGCGGTAAACCGATCCATCTCCCCCACCACCCGGTGGTGGGCCGGATCGGTAATGTCCACAATAATGAAGTTCTCCGTCGCCGCGGAGCGCAGGGACAGCTCGCTGGCGGGGAAATCCTCCGCGGACCAGTGGTACGTGCCTTCCGCTTCGTGCAGAATGCCCTGGTCGCTCAGGTACTCCAGCATTTCCCCGCAGCCCGGGGCGTTTCCGAACCCGTCGCCTGCCCGGAAGGGCAGTTCGAAGGCGGCGCACTTGAAGTGGCTCAGCAGGATATACAGGTTGTCCGGATTCAGCAGCGCGTTCTCCGGGCTCTTCTGCAGCAGGTAATCCGGATGGTTCACAATGTACTGGTCAATCGCGGCCGAGGACGCGATGAAGAAAACCAGGCTGACGCCCTTGCGTCGCCCGGCGCGGCCGGCCTGCTGCCAGGCGCTGGCAATTGTGCCCGGATAGCCGCACATGACGCAGGCGTCCAGCGAACCGATATCAATTCCCAGCTCCAGCGCGTTGGTGGAAACGACGGCGTCCACCTGTCCCGCCCGGAGCCCTCGCTCGATGGCGCGGCGCTCCCCGGGCAGGTATCCGCCCCGGTAACCACGGACCTTTCCGGCGTTCCCCAGCGGATCGCGCACCAGGTCCTTGAGGTACCGGGTGAGCACTTCCACCGTGAGGCGGGAGCGGGCGAACGTAATAGCCTGGATCCCGTTCTTCAGGAGGGTGCCTGCAATATTCCGCGTCACGTGGATCGCGCCTTCACGGATCCCCAGCTGCCGGTTGATCACCGGCGGGTTGTAGAACACAAAATGCCGTTCTCCCATGGGGGCGCCGTTTTCGTCCACCAGCGTCACCGGGCGGCCGATCAGCGTCTCCGCCAGCTCTTTCGGATTGGCGATGGTGGCGCTGCACAGGATAAACTGCGGATGGCTGCCGTAGAATTCGCACAGGCGCAGCAGGCGGCGCAGGACATTGGCCAGGTTGCTGCCGAAAACGCCCCGGTAGGTATGGATTTCATCAATAACGATATATTTCAGGTTTTCAAAGAGCTTGACCCATTTCGTATGGTGCGGCAGGATGCCGGAATGCAGCATGTCCGGATTGGTCACCACAATGTGCCCCGCCTGGCGAACGGCGCGGCGCGCGGCGGCCGGGGTATCCCCGTCGTACGTATAGGTTTTGATATTGACGCCCATTTCCTCGATCATCTCGTACAGCTCGCTGACCTGGTCGGCGGAAAGGGCCTTTGTCGGGAAAAGGTATAGCGCCCGGGTGTCCTCGTCCCGCAGGATCGCGGAAAGCACCGGGAGATTGTAGCACATGGTTTTGCCGGAGGCGGTAGGCGTAACGACAGTCACATCCTCGCCCCGGGCCGTGGCCTCCATGCTGGCGGCCTGGTGAATATACAGTTCATGGATGCCGCGGTTTTCCAGCGCAGCCTTCAGCCGCCCGTCCATCCCCGCGGGAAACGGCGCTGTGCGCGCGGGACGCGCGGGAAGCACCTCCCACCGGGTCACGTTTCTCATGAACAGATTGTCGCGGCGGAGCTGATCCGCCAGCTGTGATGCATTCATGCGTCCTGTCTCCTTTTCCGCTGTACATTCCCTTTCATTATAGAGTCACCTTCTTCCCTTTTCAAGGCGAACAAACGAATTTCCCACCTTGTCCTTTTCCTTCCGCGTTGTTATAATAGACCCCGTTGCGGCATCCTGCCGCGGCGAAGGATGATTCAGTATGCAAAGGAATGAGAGCAGATGAGAATAGCGATATACGGCGCGGGTTCCCTGGGAACGGTCCTGGGCGCGTACCTGGCAAAGAACGGTGTCCCGGCGGACCTGGTCAACCATAACCGGGCCCATGTGGAAGCACTGAAAACCTCCGGCGCCCATGTGACCGGCACGGTGGACTTCACGGTCCCGGTTTCCGCCCTCCTGCCGGAGGAAATGACCGGAAAATATGACATCATTTTCCTGATGACCAAACAGCTGCGCAACCGGGAAGTCGTCACTTTCCTGAAGGAGTTCCTGTCGGAGGACGGCCTCATCGTCACCCTGCAGAACGGTATCCCGGAAAACGGGATCGCGGAAATTGTCGGCCCGGAGCGCACCGTCGGCGTCGTCGTGGAATGGGGCGCCACCCTGGCCGCCCCGGGGGAAAGCGTCCTGACCTCCGAGCCTGACAGCCTTTCCTTCCATATGGGCGGCATGCCCGGCATCGGGGAAGAACAGCTGAAAAAAGTAAAGGAAGTCCTGGAAAAGATGTGCCCCGTGGAGATCGAGTCCAACCTCCCCGGCGCCCGCTGGTCCAAGCTCCTGATCAACGCCACCTTCTCCGGCCTGGGCACGGTGATCGGTGGCACCTTCGGCGATGTGACCGGCGATCCCCTCGGCCGTGAAATCGCGATCCGCTGCATGAAGGAAGTCATCGACGTCGGCCATGCCGCCGGCGTGGAATTCGCTCCCGTGCAGGGTAAGAATATCACCGCCCTGTTCTACTGGAAGACCGCTGCAAAGAAAGTGACCGCCAAGCTTCTCCTCCCCATCGCCATGAAGAAGCATGCGGCCATCGAGCCCTCCATGCTGCAGGACCTGAAAAAGGGAAAGCCCTGCGAGGTGGACGCGATCAACGGCGTCGTCTGCGACTGGGGAAAGAAAACCGGCGTTCCCACGCCGGTCAACGATAAAATTGTGAATCTCATCCGGGAAATCCAGGACGGGAAGCGCAAAACCGGAAAGGAAAACCTGAAGGAATTCTGAGCGGAATTCCTTGCCGTATATGAAAGAAAAGAGCCTGTGCAAGGCTCTTTTCTTCTTTACCGGATCCTGTGGTCCAACCGGCGGGTCAGCCGCGTGCCGGTAATTGCGATCACCTGGACCATGATTACCAGTACCGCGCTGGCCGCGTACATGAAATCGTAGTACTTCTTGCCGCGCTGGTATCCCTTGGTGATCGCGTAGGCGCCGATTCCGCCGCCGCCGACAGCGCTGACCATCGCGGTATACGCGAGGATCGTCGTAACAGCCATGGCCGCGCCGGTTACCAGGGAGGGCACGGATTCGGGAATCAGCACCTTCCGGATAATCTGCCAGGTGGAGGATCCCATGGCTTTCGCCGCCTCGATCACGCCGCTGTCCACTTCCAGGAAGGACTGCTCCACGACCCTGGCAATATATGGCGTCGCGCTGATCACCAGCGGGAAGACGGAGGCGGGGGTCCCGATCGCCGTTCCCATCACCGCGCGGGTAACCGGGATCAGCATCGCAATCAGCAGGATGAAGGGAATGGAGCGCAGGAAATTGATCACAGCGCCCAGGATCGCGTTGAAGGTCGGCGCCGGCTTGATTCCGTCCTTCCGGGTCACCACCAGCAGCACCCCCAGCGGCAGGCCGAGGATATAGGAAATGGTGGACGCAACCACCGTCATCATGCAGGTTTCCAGGAAACCCTGCCAGATCAGTTCCCAGTTCACAGCGGATCCACCTCCTTTACCGTCAGGCCCTGGCTTTGCAGGTAATTGATTGTTCTTTTGCGGACATCCTCATCCTTCGGCGTTTCAATCAGCATCTGCCCGTAGGATTTCCCGTTGATCCGCTTGATATCCGCGGAAAGGATGTTCACTTCCACGCCGGCTTCCTTTACAAGCCCGGCGATAATGGGCTGCGTCTCCTTTCCCTGGTCAAACACGATACGCAGCGCGGGAACCTCGGGAATCGCTTCCTCGTCGCCGCCCGTCGGCACGATGCCGAAAAGCCTGCGGCCGGCCGCGGAACGCGTATGGACAAATACATCGTCCACCGTGCCTTCCTCCGCGATCCTGCCGCCGTCCAGAATGGCCACCCGGCTGCAGATCTGCCGGATGACCGCCATCTCATGGGTAATCAGCACCACCGTGATGCCAAGTTCCCTGTTGATCTTCTGCAGCAGCGCGAGAATGGACTGTGTCGTCATGGGATCCAGCGCGGAAGTGGCTTCGTCGCAAAGCAGCACCTCCGGATTGCTTGCCAGGGCCCGGGCAATCGCCACCCGCTGGCGTTGGCCGCCGGAAAGCTGGATCGGATAGGCGTTGGCCTTCTCCTCCAGCTGGACAATCCGCAGCAGCTCCATCACCCGCTCGTTGGCCTTTTTCTTGTCCATGCCGGCGATCTCCAGCGGGTAGCGGACGTTGCGCGCCACGGTTTTCTGCATCAGCAGGTTGAACTGCTGGAAAATCATGCTGACTTTCCGGCGGGTAGCCATCAGCTGCTTTTCATTCATGGCGAGGATGTTCTGCCCGTCGATCAGGATCTGCCCTTCCGTCGGCGTATCCAGCCGGTTCATGCAGCGGATGAGCGTGGATTTCCCGGCGCCGGACATGCCGATGATACCGTAAATCTGTCCCCGCTCAATGCTCAGGTCGATACCGTCCAGCGCCACCACTTCGCCGCCGGGCACCTGATAAACTTTTTTCAGGTTTTTCACTTCGATCAGCAGATCCCTCTCGGACAATGCAAGCCCCCCTCTTTGGGTTCCTTCAGCTGAAAAACCGAGCTCCGAAATGAAGCCCGGTTTATGGATCGGTTTTCCTTCCCGGCTTATTCCCCGGCCACTTCAAAGGTCGGGATCACACCGCCGGCAAAGCCTTCATTCTGCAGGATGAAGTCCTTCACCTTCTGGGTCGCCAGCACGGATTCCAGCGCCTTCAGCCAGTCGGCGTCCACGTTCTCCGGCTTCACAACCAGGTAGTTGATGTAGGTCTGGCCGGTAACGCTTTCCGCTTCGGTGAAGAGCGCGTCGTCACGGACGGTCATGCCGGCATCCAGCACGTAGTTGCCGTTGATGATCGCGAAGGCCACGTCGTCCAGCGTCGCTGGAATCTTCTCGGCATCCATTTCAATGATTTCCAGGCCATTGGCTTCCACGATGTCTTCCTTCTGCAGACCGCTGTCGGGATTGGCGCCTTCCGGAAGTTTGATCAGTCCGGCATCCTGCAGCAGCAGCAGGGCGCGGGTTTCGTTGGAAGGATCGTTGGTCACGGCGATCTTGTCCCCGGGAGCGATGTCCTTCAGGTCCTTCTTGGTGCCGGGATAGATACCGTAGGGTTCACAGTGCACGCCGAAAGCGGCAACCAGCTTGTCCTCCTCTTTGTCAATGCTGTCATTGTAGGCATTGAGGAAAGGCAGGTGCTGGAAGTAGTTGACATCCACTTCACCGGCGGCCGTTGCGGGATTCGCAACATAGTAGTCGGTAACTTCCATGATCTCCAGGTCGTATCCCAGGGCAGCCAGGTCATCCTTGACGAACTCCAGGATAATCGCGTGGGGTGTGGTGGACGCGGCAACCCTGATCTTCTGATTTTCGGCCAGGGCCGCGGTGGAACCCAGTACCAGCAGCGCAGCCAGGACCAGTGCCAGAATCTTCTTCATCGTTTTTTCCTCCTCATGTTCTCCTTCTCGCCGTCCCGGAAAGGCTCCCGGAAACGGAATAAGCGTATTATAGTCAGATCCGGCGCGCCTTGTCAATGAAAAAACCGCTGAAAAACCTTCGAAAAGCCCTTGACAATCCTCACGGAACGGATTATGATTACATCAACGATTAAACGATTGTTTAATTGTTGAATAAAAAGGCAGCGGAAAGGGGTTCGGAATCATGAAAAAGACCTATAAGATCGAAGTGGACTGCGCCAACTGCGCCAACAAAATGGAATGTGCCGCCGCGAAGGTTCCCGGTGTGGAGGCGGTGACCGTAAACTTCATGGCCCAGAAGATGAACGTGACCTTTGCGGAAGAATCGGATCCCGCCGCCGTGATGAAGGATGTGCTCAAAGCCTGCAGAAAAGTGGAAAGCGACTGTGAAATCGAGCTGTAAGGACTGTTGATGCCATGACGAAGAAACAGAAAAAGATGCTGGTCCGCATCTGTGTATCCGCCGCGCTGCTCATCGCGCTGCATTTCCTGCCGGAGGATTTCCCGCACTTTGCCGGGGAAGCGAACGGCGGTTTTCCGCAGCGGCTGGTCCGGATGCTGTTCTACATGGTTCCCTACCTGGTCATCGGGTATGACATCCTGCGGAAGGCTTTCCGCGGCATCCTGAACCGTCAGATGTTCGATGAAAACTTCCTGATGGCTGTGGCCACCGTCGGTGCCCTGGCCATCGGCCTGGCGAAAACCGGGGATTTTGCCGAAGCCGTAGCCGTGATGCTGTTCTACCAGATCGGGGAACTCTTTCAGAGCTACGCCGTCGGCAAAAGCCGGAAGAACATCAGCGCGCTGATGGATATCCGTCCGGACTTTGCGCGGATCGAATCGGACAGCGGGCAGGAGGAAGTGGATCCGGAGGAAGTCCCCGTCGGAAGCGTGATCGTGGTCCGTCCCGGGGAAAAGGTGCCGATTGACGGCATCATCCTGGAAGGCGAATCCTCCCTGAACACCAGCGCCCTGACCGGGGAAAGCGTCCCGCGGGATGTGAAGCCAGGCAATGAAATCATCAGCGGCTGTATCAACATGAGCGGGCTGCTCCGGATCCGGACAACGAAGGAATTCGGCGAATCCACGGTTTCGAAAATCCTGGAGCTGGTGGAGAATGCTTCTTCCCTGAAGTCGCGTTCGGAGAACTTTATTTCCCGTTTCGCCCGGTACTATACGCCGGCTGTCGTTTTCGGCGCCCTGGCGCTGGCCCTGTTTCCGCCTCTTGTGCGGGGCCTTTTCCTGGGCCTTGCCCCGGAATGGGGGGACTGGGTCTACAGGGCCCTGACCTTCCTGGTTATCAGCTGCCCCTGCGCGCTGGTCATCAGCATCCCCCTCACCTTTTTTGCCGGCATCGGCGGCGCTGGCAAAGCCGGCATCCTGGTGAAAGGTTCCGTCTGGCTGGAGGAACTTTCCCGCGCAGGCATCGTGGTTTTTGACAAGACAGGTACCCTGACCCAGGGCATCTTTGAAGTCACCGCGGTCCATCATTCTCCCCTCCCGGAGGCGGAGCTGCTGGAATACGCCGCGCTGGCCGAGTCCTCCTCCTCCCACCCGATTGCCGTCAGTATCCGGAAGGCCTGCAGCCGCCCGCTGGATCTTTCCCGGATCGGAAAGGTGGAGGAAATCAGCGGCAGCGGCGTCGTTGTGGAAATCGACGGAAAACCTGTTGCCGCCGGCAACGGCCGCCTGATGGAAGCCCTCCATATCCCCTTTACGGAATGCCATGAAGCTGGTACCATTGTCCATATCGCGGTGGACGGCGCCTATGCCGGGCATATCGTCATCTCCGACCGGGAAAAGCCCGAATCGAAGGAAGCCATAGCCGCCCTGAAGAACGCCGGTATCCGGGAAACCGTGATGCTTACCGGCGACCGGGACTCCGTGGCCAGGCAGGTGGCGGAACACCTGGGCCTGGACCAGATCTACAGCGACCTGCTGCCCGCGGATAAGGTTTCCCTCCTGGAGGAACTGCTGAAAGCAAAGCATCCGAAAGAAGTCCTGGCCTTTGTCGGCGACGGGATCAACGACGCGCCAGTACTCACCCGGGCCGACCTGGGCATCGCCATGGGTGCCATGGGATCCGACGCCGCCATTGAAGCAGCCGATATCGTCCTCATGGACGACAATCCCCTGAAGATTCCCAAAGCCATCCGGATCTCCCGGAAATGTATGGGCATCGTCCGCCAGAATATTATTTTCGCCCTGGCCGTCAAGGCAGCCTGCCTGGTTCTCGGCGCCCTGGGCATCGCCAATATGTGGCTCGCCGTTTTCGCCGATGTGGGCGTGATGGTCCTGGCTGTGCTCAACGCCATCCGCGCCCTGTTTACCCGGCGCCTGTAAGGAGGAATCACCGATGCCGCAACTTCCCCACTCCCACGACGGGCACAGCGAAAAGCTGTTCGGGCATATGCCCGCGCCGGAGGAGTTCACTGCCTCCGCGGACCTGTTCAAGCTCATGAGCGACGGCACCCGGATCAAGCTTTTCTGGCTGCTGTGCCACTGCGAGGAATGCCTGCTGGATCTGTCCGCAATGATGGAAATGTCCAGTCCGGCCCTCTCCCATCACCTGAAGCTGCTGCGCGCCTGCGGATTGATTGTCTCCCGCCGGGAAGGCAAGGAAGTCTACTACTGCGCCGCGGATACCCGCCAGGCGGACGCCCTGCATCACATGATTGAGGAGATCGCAGAGCTCGCCTGCCCTGACTGAGCAAAGGAGGAACCGCTGATGTTCACTTGCTGCCGTCCCTTCCCCGGAATTACCCATATCACGGATGCCATGGGCGTCTCCTTCACCCTGATTGAGGGGGAGGATTCCGCCCTGCTCTTCGATGCCGGATACGGCACCGAGGATGTTGCCGCCTATGTCCGCACGCTGACGGACCGGCCGGTGGAACTGATCCTTTCCCACGGGCATCACGATCATATGCTGGGGGCCCGTTGGTTTGACCACAGCCTCATGGATCCCGCGGACCTGGAGGAGTTCCGCCTGCGTGCCGGCAGAGAGCAGCGGCAGCGGGTGAAAGGCCAGGCGGAAGACCGGAAGGTTCCCGTGCCGGAGGATTTCCTTTCCGCGCCGATTCCGGAGCCGCAGCCGATCCGCTACCTGGACCGCATCGGCGGTTTTGACTGTACTTTCTTCGACCTGGGAGACCGGGAGGTTTGGCTCCTCCATGTGCCCGGCCATACCGCCGGCAGCGTCGTGCTGTATGTGCCGGAGCTGCAGCTGCTTCTGACCGGGGACGACTGGAATCCCTGCACCTGGATGTGGTTCCCCTGCTCCCTGCCCGCCGCGCAGTGGCGGGATACGATGATCCGGCTCCTCGCGCAGCTGGAAGAGGAAACCGGGGAGGAGGTCCTCGGCGTCCTCTGTTCCCACCAGGCCGCCCCCCGCGAAGGCCGGGAGCTGAAGGCCTTCCTCGGCTACATGACCAATGAGCGCCTGCAGTCCGCGGAAAAGGTTGATATGGGTTCTCCCATTGACACCCGCCAGGTCACAAATCCGGAAAAAGGCTGGGTGCTCCTTTTCGACGCCGCGAAATAAGCGGTCAGAAAATGAAAAGCCCCCTTCACGGGACAGCCTTCCTTACGCTGTCTCCCGTGAAGGGAGCTTTTTTATTTGATTACCGGATCAGTTCAAACCCTGCGAACTGCAGGTGTCCCTGCCCGGCAAAGGTGAAATAGAGGGACTGTACGCCGTCCGGAATCGCGATTTCCGCTTCCGTGTCGTGCCATACATTCGCGTAGCCGACCGGGATGGATCCGATGGCTCCCCCGTCCCAGGCGGTCCGGATTTCCATCTTTCCGGTGGCGTATCCCTTTGTACGGATTTTCACTTTCCGGACGCCTTTGCAGTCAAAATACCGGAAGCCGGCCGTGGCGGAATTCCGCATATTTGCGATATAGCCGATGCCCTTCCCGCCTTCCTCGATCTCCTGGGTAATCTTCGGGAACCGGTCGTCCATCCAGCCGGACCAGGGTACGTAGATCACTTCCGTGTCCGTAAACAGGTGGCAGGCGATATAGGCGGGATAATATCCCTCTCCCCGGAGCGGGCGCACGCTGCCGCAGGAGGTCATCTCCGCCTGCCGTACGGTTCCGTCTTCATTGAACGCCAGCTTTTCAAAACAGCCCTGACGGGAATAGTTGGTACCGTTTGTATGCCGGTGATAGAAGATATACCAGTCGTCCCCGATCTTCTCCATACTGCCGTGGTTGTTGGCCGTATAGTACATGGGTTTTTCCGCCGGTTTGTAGGAATCGATGCCCATATCGCAGCTGCTGATGATCACGCCTTTGTATTCAAAGCCGCCGGTGGGCTCGCTGCTCACGGCGTAGGCCAGTTCATGGAACTTGATGGAGGAATAAATAAAGTAGTACAGGCCGTTCCGCTTCCGGATGGAAGGCGCTTCAAAGAATTCATGTCCCTCGAAACCGGTGCCTTCGCTGTACATGACGCCGGGGGCCACAAACTTCGGCGCCTCAACAACCGTCAGCATATCCCTGTCCAGCACGGTAACCATGGCGCCATGGCGGCTTTTATCGCCATAGCCGCAGAAACCGGTATACAGGTATGTCCTGTCCCCTTCCGTCAGCACGCCGGGATCAAACTGGGGCTCGTCCCCTTCCTTTTCCCCCAGCTTTGTTCCGTCCGGATAGTGTACATAACCGTAGAATGCATACGGGCCGGCCGGGGTATCCGCCACAGCCGCGGAGACCACGCCCCAGCTGCTCAGCACATAGTACAGGTAATACCGTCCGTCCGGGCCCACCGTCACGTCCGGCGCGTAGAGGTTACCCTGCAAATCCGTATTGTGCGGATCCTGGTCTTTCCGGTAGATCACGCCTTCATAGCGCCAGTCGCCGAGATTGTCCTTCGGCGCCGACCAGCAGACATAATCGCCCATGCAGTACACGTCGCCGCCGAAAAAGTCGTGGGATCCGTAGACATAGACCCGGTCCCCGAAAAGATAGGGTTCGCCGTCCGGAACGTATTCCCAGTTCGGAAGATAAGGGTTGATGACCTGTTTATCGTTCATGGCTCTGCCTCCCGTTTCGTTCTGCTTCCGATCATAAACAGAAACCGCCTGCCTGTCAAACATTTCCGTGCCGGAAAAAGTTATCACCGTCGGCCTGGCCATCCTCCTGCGCGAAGCGCTGGACATGCTCCTGAAGAAATACGACGTGTAACGCCGGGGCAAATCAAAAGCCATGCGAAACCGCATGGCTTTTTGAACACTTAAAGATCAGGTCTGTCCGCGCCGGATGATACTGTGGCGTTCCTGCCCGACGGAGATCCACTTGACGACCACGCCGGCCGCCTCTTCAATCCGCTTGACATAGTCCTGCGCCTCCTGCGGCAGGTCCCACCAGTTGCGGATCCCGGAAATATTGCACTGCCACCCCTTCATCTTCTCATAGACCGGTTCGCACTGGTCCAGGATGGCCGGGAAGGGCATTTCCGTAAACACCTGGTCTTTGTACTTATAAGCCACACAGATCGGAATCTCTTCCATTTCGTCCAGGATGTCCAGCTTGGTCAGGGCAATTTCAGTGACTGCCTGGATCTTCACGCCGTAGCGGGTGGCCACCAGGTCAATCGGCCCGATACGGTGATGTGTCTTATCCGTCTCACCGCAGACTTCGCGCATCTTCTTTTCCTCTTCGCCGGACAGCTCGCACACGAACGGGCCCTTGCCCACGCAGGTGGAATAGGATTTCACCACGCCGATCACGCGGTCGATCTCCACGCCCGGCATTCCGGCGCCGATCGGTGCGTAGGAGGCCAGCACATTGGAGGAAGTCGTATAGGGCCAGACGCCGAAGTCCAGGTCCCGCAGGGCGCCCATCTGCGCCTCGAACAGGATCCGTTTGTTATCATCCTGCGCCTTCATCAGGTACGTCTGCGTATCCGTGATAAACGGCATCAGGGGCTTGCAGCAGTTCTCCAGCCAGGCTTCAATCTCTTCCGCGGAAACCGGCTCCGCGTCGTATACGCCGGTCAGCACCAGGTTCTTCCAGGTGCGAAGGTCTTCCAGGTGCTGCTTCAGCACTTCCGGATAGAACAGCTCCCCGGCCAGGATAGTCTTCTTCTGGGCTTTGTCAGAATAGAACGGCGCGATCCCCAGCTTGGAGGAACCGTACTGTTTGTCCCCCAGGCGGCTTTCCTCCAGGACATCCTGCTTCCGGTGCCAGGGGAGCAGGAGGGAGGCGCGCTCGGAGATCATCAGGTTCTCCGGCGTGATGGAAACGCCCTGATCCTGCAACTGGCGGATTTCCGCCAGCAGGCTCTCCGGATCCAGCGCCACGCCGTTGCCGATGACATTGACGACTTCCTTCCGGAATACGCCGGAGGGAAGGCCGTGGATTTCAAACTGACCGTACTGGTTCACCACAGTATGGCCGGCGTTGCCGCCGCCCTGGTACCGGATAACAATATCAAACGCCTCTGTCAGCAGGTCGACCATCCGGCCTTTGCCTTCGTCGCCCCAGTTGATTCCAACGATCGCGGTACAAGCGTTCATTTATCCTCTTCCTTTCAACCCGGTTTCCGCTGTTTTCCGGCAGTTTCCGGGCAGAACAAATTCGGTTTTCCTGTGGCTTCATTCTACCTGTCTGACGGTCCTTTGTCAATGCGGCGCGCCGGCGTAAAGATCCGGATACAGTCCCAGTTCCTTCAGTTTTTCCCGCAGGCTCTTCATATCCTCCCAGGCCTGCGGTTTTTTGCTTTCATCCCGCAGCAGCGCCGAGGGATGATAGGTGGGCATCATCCAGATGCCCTTCCGCTCAGTCCAGATTCCCCGCTCCCGGGTAATCCGGATCTCCGGGTTCAGCAGGTATTTTGCCGCTGTACTTCCCAGCAGCACAATTACCTTCGGCCGGATCAGGTATGTCTGCATCCGCAGGTGGATCCGGCAGGCCTCCGCCTCCTCCGGGGACGGCACCCGGTTATGCGGCGGGCGGCATTTCACCACATTGCAGATATACACCCGCTCCCGCGGCAGGCCGATGGCCTCCAGCATCTTTGTCAGCAGCTGCCCGGCGGGCCCGACAAACGCGAGCCCTTCCTCGTCCTCGACCTGCCCGGGACCTTCGCCGATCAGCATCAGCGGGGAATTGCGGTCTCCCTGTCCGGGAACCTTGTTCCGGATCTGCGTGCACAACGAACACAGCCGGCATTCCGCCACCTGCTTTTCAAACAGTTCCCAGCTGATCTGTTCCATACTGTGCCTCCGGAATCAATTTGCTTACCGGGTGAAGCGGGAAATGAATTTCCAGGCGTTCTCGATGCTGTGCTTCCGGCACTCATGCACCTGCCCGCTGACGCTGGCAAGCGCCGTGCGGCATACGCCGTCTTCGCTCTCGTAATACTGCACCGTCAGGACGCTGCCGCGGCTCGGATCGGGAATTTCTTCCTTTTTCTCGCCGTTCAGGCCCCACAGCGGGTTCTCCCACCCCTCCTGGTGGTTGAAGTCCACCGCGGAAAACGGCTTCTTCAGCCGGTTCACTTCGGAAACATACACGATCCTCTCCAGCGCGGAATCCGCCTGCCGCGGCAGTTCCGGCACATGGGAAAGCTCGCCGCCGGAATAGAACACCGGCACCTGCACCTCTTTGTTGATCCTCGTGGTCACCGGGCCGCCGAAGAAGGAGCGGTACACCGGGAAAAGCGCGCTGGCCGGCATGATGCCCGCGAACACTTCCGGATACTGGGTCGCGCAGTCCCAGGTTTTGCCCGCGCCCATGGAGAACCCCGTCGCATAGATCCGCTTTTCGTCAATGCTGTATTTCTTTTTCAGGTACTCCACGATCTCAACGGCTTCCGTCGCCGTAACGTTCTGATGGTTCTCCACCGATACGAACAGGAAATTGTGGTCATGGGCAACTTCCCACCAGCCGGCCACAAACGTCAGGTACATGGAGGAATCCCCGCCGCCGTGGAAGCCCAGCACCAGCGGCACCGGTCCGTTATCGAACAGGCCGTTGTTGTAATACGCGAAATATCCGACCTTGTGGGTTTTTTCGTCCTTGAATGAGCTGATGTTGTCCGGGGATGTGTTCACGGTCACGCTGCCGGCTTCCTCGGTCATGTCCAGCGCGGGGAAATCAGGTTCGTACTCGATCCTTCCGCACCACATCTTGAACTGTTTCACAAACCCGTAATAGTCCGCCGCATATTCCGCCCGGTCCTTCACCAGCAGATGCTCGCAGCCGTCAAAAGCCCTGTTGATCTCCGCGCTGTTGCCCGCGCTGATCACCGCGATGTCCTTACGCTGTACGTCCGGCCTGACGCTCAGTCCCTGCATGGAAACCATGGCCGGCGTGATCTCCCCCGGTCCCCACAGGTATTCGCCCTGCAACGTTTTCAGCAGGTGCGTCGCCGCGAAATCTGCGGATTTCCCGAAACTGTAGATATCCGCCCGGAAGATGGCGCCGCGCACGAAATAACCTTTGAACTCCCGGGCGAAGAAATCGTAGTTCTCCACGATTCCGTCCCGGTATACCTGGATCATTTTGATCTCCGCGATCACCGCGGCGTAGAAATCCTCCCCGGCGCCGGCCCATCCGCCTTCCGCCGTAGGATAGACAAACAGCACGGCGGAATCGTTGTCCGCGGCGATTCCCGCAAGGCCGCTCTCCCGCGCAAAGGAAACCGCGCCGTCCATTCCCTGCTTCTCCTCCTCGAAGACCAGCAGCAGCGGCGCCCGGAATCCGTAATTGTTGATCTGTCCGTCCAGGTCGTTATCCGGTACATACACCTTCAGGAAGAACTTCTCAAAGGTATGCTCCCAGCATTTTCCCCCGGTAATTTCCCGTACTTCAGGCCTTTCCTGCATCGCCATGACAATCCCCTCCGTTTCAGTTGTTGTCCGTACATTTTCTGTTGTTCTCATCTTAACAGGAAACCCATCCGGATGCAAGATCTTCCGTTCAGGAATCGGATCCGTTCATAAGGAAAAACCCGGCAGCAAATGCTGCCGGGCGGAAGTCCCGGAGGATCATAGATGCAGGTCCGTTTCCTCAAATTTCCGTACGCTTTTCCGGGCTGCCAGCGCCGTGCCGCCGAGGTAGAGCGCCAGGGCTCCGAGGTCGAACAGCAGTTTATCGCCCATGCAGGCAGGATCGGGCCGGTCCAGCACATCCCGGAAGAAGGGGATCGTATAGGTGCCGACAATGCTGAGGATGATCCAGGCAAACACCGCTATGGAAGCCAGCAGGAAAGCCTTCCCGGGCTTATTGATGTCCCGGTAGTACAGCGGGAAATAAACCAGGTTGAAAATCGCGAAGGTGATCAGGCAGTCGCCGATCAGGGCAGCCCCGGCGTCGATTCCCGCGGGATTCGGCATCGGTCCGATCGCGTTCTTTACCAGGATCATCACCCCGATCAGCACCAGCTGGGCGATCTCCAGGCAGCAGCACATCAGGATCCGGGCCGTCACAGCCTCCTCCCGGGAAACGGGCAGCGTCAGCGTATAGGAGGCATCGTGGTTTTCCCGCGCCGTCAGGCAGATGAAATAAATCGCCAGTCCCATGTAGAAGCAGCTGACTGCGTACGGATATCCCGGAACCAGCACCAGCAGGGGCGCCGCCAGCATGATATATCCGGTGGGATGCATGCACAGGGCAAATTCCTTTTTCAGCAGTTTCATCATGCGTCCTCACCTTCCTTCTCCAGATGCACCATAATCTCTTCCAGCGTGGCTTCCCGGGTGTTTTCCGTCCCCGCCTGCGCCGCGGGAAGCAGCACCGTATAGCCGTCGCGAACCCGGCAGATGCCGCGGGCGGCAGCCTTTACCCCGACGGGAACCTCCCCTGCGCATTCCAGGATCCGGTAGCCTTCACGGAACGCGTTCAGGTCTTCGTCCGCTTTCAGTTCACCTTTCTGCAGGAAAAGGATCCGGTCCGCGCATTTCTCCAGGTCGGAGGTGATATGTGTCGAGAAGAAAACCGTCTTCCCCATATCCCGCAGCTTCAGGAACACTTCAACCAGTTCCTCCCGGCTGATCGGATCCAGGCCGCTGGTGGGTTCGTCCAGGATCAGCAGGTCCGCGCCGTGGCTCAGCGCCAGTGCGAGGGCGTATTTGATCTTCATGCCGTTGGAAAGCTCCGCCGGCGTTTTCTCCTCATCCAGGCCGAAAGCTTCCATATGCTTCCGGTAGGCGCTGTCATCCCAGCCTGGATAGAAGGTTTTCGTGATCCCGGTAATCGCCCGCAGCTTTTTCCTCGTATAGTAGGTCATGCCGGCGGACACAAAGCCGATCTTCTCCCGGATCTCCCGGGAATGTTCCGCGTCGGACAGTCCGCTGAACAGTACTTTCCCCGCGTCCGGTTTCACCAGCGAGAGCACCGAATTGATCGTCGTCGTCTTTCCCGCGCCGTTCCGGCCGATAAACCCCGTGATCTTCCCCTTTTCCAGGGCAAAGGAAACATCCTTCAGCTGAAAAGACGGGTAGTTCTTGCAAAGTCCCTCCACATACAGCGGGGCGTTCATTTCAGTTCCCATGCTTCATTTCCTCCATCATTGTGACAAACATCTGCGCGTTGATCAGCGCCAGGCCTTTCCCTTCATCTCCCAGCACCATCAGCTGGTCTCCGGGACGGAGTCCGAGAATCCGGCGGGCCCGGACGGGAATGACGATCTGTCCTTTGTCCCCGATCGTCACCAGGCCGAACATGTGCTTTCCCCGCAGCGCTTCTTCCTGCAGCTCCTCCCGGGGTGCCTGGGTCAGATCGTCCAGGGAGACATCCAGCGCGGCCGCGAGCTTCCCCGCCAGTTCCAGGTCCGGGATACTTTCCCCGTTCTCCCACTTGGCGATGGTCTGCCGCGTCACGCCGACGGCCTCCGCCAGCGTTTCCTGGGTCAGGTTCCGTTTTTTCCGCAGGATCTGAATGTTCTCACTAATCATCTGATTCCCACCTTTCGGACATAGAATACCGCACGGAAACAGTGCTTTCAAGCAATACCCGCTGTCAATTTATACAGAGAATGTTAATGTTTGTTTACATCGGATCCGTCAGCTGCCTGTGGACCGGTAATGGCGTATTGCCCGCCGGAATACCAGGAAGATCACCCCGAAGGCGGCAAACCCGGACAGCGGGGAAACGAAAGCGGTCCACAGCGGCCAGCCGAACAGCGGCTTGTCCAGGATCATGGAGCCGGGCACATGCATCGTCAGCGCGAAGGGGGCGAAGACCGTAAACAGCACCCGCAGCGGCCGCGGATAGGTATCGATCGGGTACTGGCAGGCGCTGCGTCCCCCGTAGGTCAGCGCGTTGACCAGTTCCACGCTTTTCACACTGTAGATGCAGAAAATGGCCTCGATCACAAACAGTCCGAGGATCAGGGCGCAGCCGCAGACAATCGCCTCCGCCAGCAGCAGCACCTTGACCGCCGTCCACCGGATGGCGGAGAGGCTGCTGCCCATGACCAGGGCCGCCACGCCGACCGCGATGCACGTAATCCGCCGGGGATCCACCGCGCTGCACAGCACCTGCGTCAGCAGGCCCCGGGGCCGGAGCAGGCAGGTATCCAGCTGCCCCGTCCGGATCATGTAGGGGAAATTGCCGGTGATGCCCCGGCCGAAGCACTCCGTCAGGTAAAACGTGACGGACATCATGCCGAAAAAGAAGTACAGGTCCCCGGGTCCCCACTGGTTCATCCGCTCAAACCGGTCCACCAGCAGGATCACCGCCAGCATTTCCCCGCCTTCCATCACCAGCTGCGCCAGCGTCTGCATGAAGAAGGAAGCCGGATACTGGAGCTGGCTGCGGATCAGCATCCGCATGGAATGCAGGTAGAGTTTAATCGTATCCATGCGTCAGCCTCCCTGTATAACGATCCGCTTCTGGTTCCGGTTCCAGAAGAACATCCCGGTCCCGGTCAGGATCAGGATCCAGGCCGCCTGGATCAGCAGGATCCGCGGCGCCTCCGCCGGCGTCGTCTGCCCGGTGTACAGGCGGATCGGCGCGTCCAGCATCTGCGCGTAGGGCAGCAGGGTGATGACCTTCTGCCAGCTGTCCGGAAACAGCGTCAGCGGCAGGACATTTCCCGCCAGGATCATCATCAGCAGGTTCAGCAGGCCCTGCATTCCCCGGGAATCCAGGGTCCGCATGGTGAAACCCATGGTGATGTTTTCCATGGCGGAAACACACAGGAGCCCCAGCAGCAGCCCGGCCAGCGCCCAGCAGCAGCCGGCCGCGGAAGCCGGCGCCGACAGCCCCCAGCCCTCCGGCAGGAGCACCGCAAACACCAGCATGGGCACTGCCCGCAGCAGGCTGCCCATCATCTTCTGCGCCAGGATCCGGACATAGTAGAATCCGTACAGGTTCAGCGGCCGGCACAGATCGTAGGCGATCCCGCCGGTGCGGATCTTGTCCAGCAGGTCCGCATCGGAAGCCAGCAACATCCGGAAAAAAGCCTGCTGCAGCCAGACGTAGCTCGCGATCTGCGCGAAGGGATAATCCTGCGGTTTTCCGGCGTACAGTGCCCGGTAGATCGCGATCAGGATGATCCCGAAAAACACCTGGCAGATCACGCCGCCCAGCACGGCGCCCCGGTACTGCGTTTCCAGCCTCCTGCGCAGGCGGAATACGGACAGGTATGCTTTCATAGATCCATCTCCCGGTACATGGCCGCCACCAGGTGGTCGATGTTCTGGGGCTGCATCGTCATCTCCCGGATCGTTCCTGCCTGCTGGAGCTTCGCGATCAGCTCCGCGGTGGGATACGCCTCCGGTGAATAGGTAATGACCAGGCTTTCCCCTTCCCGGCTGACCGGTACGGATTCCGGCAGTTCCGGCTTCGCGTCCGCCTCCTCATAGCGTACGGAAACCGTCCGCACCGTATCGTATCTCCCCAGCAGGGAAGACAGCGTTCCGTCAAACAGTTTGCTGCCGTGGCCCAGCACCATCACCCGGGGACACAGCGCCACAATATCCTCCATGTCGTGGGTGGTCAGCATGATCGTTGTCCCCTGCTGCCGGTTTTCCCACTGCAGGAAGTCCCGCAGCGCCAGCTTGCTGACCGCGTCCAGGCCGATGGTCGGCTCATCCAGGAACAGCAGTTCCGGCCGGTGCAGCAGGGATCCGCACAGCTCCGCCCGCATCCGCTGGCCCAGGCTCAGCTGCCGCAGCGGTGTCCGCAGCAGCGGCTCCATCTCCAGCGCTTCCGTGAGTTCCTTCACGCGCTTCCGGTAGTCCTCCTCCGGAATGCGGTAGATATCCTTCAGCAGGTCCAGGCTGTCCTGCACCGGAACGTCCCACCAGAGCTGGGTCCGCTGCCCGAACACGACGCCGATATACCGCACGTGT
>Ga0310690_10002507_pt1 | contig 29636 bp, 26 predicted proteins | sample AusTroGonzalo_MG_2_FD_207661 | JGI IMG/M metagenome (GOLD analysis project Ga0310690, IMG submission 207661) | Bovine rumen microbial communities from tropical cattle in Woodstock, Queensland, Australia - Gonzalo_04 (v2) (version 2) | ecosystem: Host-associated > Mammals > Digestive system >...
CATTCGGTTCATACCCGGAGTGTCATCTGTTCGAGTCAGATTGCCGCTACCAGGCCCGTTGGTCAAGTGGTTAAGACACCGCCCTTTCACGGCGGTAACATGGGTTCGAGTCCCGTACGGGTCACCACGCGAAAATAATCCGAACTTCATTCCTTTACGGAATGGGTTCGGATTATTTTTATATTTCGACTATGACAAAGAATACCGCAGGCAACGACACACGATACGGACTCGAAAAACAAGGAAAACAACCCCAAACAGGTCACAACGGACAAGGAGGTAAATCAAATGGAACGGAAGATCAAACACTGCGAATTCAATATGGACACCAACTGCGTGGAGGTCAGGTTTTCGGACGGCAGTTTGTTCGCGATCGACTGCGAAGCCGTCGAGGAACTCTATAACATCAGCATCGCCAACCGGTCCGAGCTGGACTGGCTGATCTACAACAACCCGATGGAGTACGCCTACCACGTTCTCAACGGCAGCGTTCCCGACTACCTGAAAGGCAATCACGAACACCGATTGATGGATTGAGCAGGAAAGAACGGGCGGAGTATGGTTCACATACCCCGCCTCTTTTGCGCTTAGTCGGGTTCCCGGCCTTGCGCCTGCTTCCATTCCGCATACTTCCGCTGCCCTTCTTCACTTTCGTAGAAAGCGATCAGTTCCGGCAGAAGCATCCGCGCGATCGAATCGACCACGTGCTGCGGGATTTCGGCGTTTTCAGATTTGCTCCGGTCTAAGGTGTCGGTTTCGCCTCACCTCGTTGGGAAGCCGCTTTTTCTTTCATCATACTGCCTCCGTTATTTGATGTACCGGGAAGTGTCGTGCGTTTTGGAGGCGTTTCGACCTGCCGGAGTTTCTCTATGATTAGTATAACATATAGAACATACGTTTGCAATAATTTTTTCAAAGTGTCAGTTTCTGCAGACACATGGCATGCCAAGAGACCAGAAATCGTAGTCGAAACGCTGCTCTTTTATTTCAACCATCCAATCGTCGACAATAATTGAATGATACCGCAGAAAGCAGATGCCGATATGGCAGACATTCAGAAGCGCGAAAGTGCTGCGTCTTCCGCTCGGCGAAAAAAGCAGGCGGTCATTCAGCAGTTCCTAAATCTGACCAAGATGGTCACGAACGATAAAGCAGGAAGAAGCACCCAATAAAGATTGCTGTGCGCTGGCGAAAAACGGCGATGCTGCCGCGATGGAATGGCTCATGAAAAAGAACTCGTCTTTTCACTTTTACAGTATGACTTGATTGCCCGCCAAAAATGTATCATCAATTGTATCAATCTATGTAGCTCCGGATGAACGGAAACTGGAGAAACAGCTTCCGCTCCAAGCACTTCTCTTTTTCTGGTCAATGTTTTTTTGTCATCCTTTTTGATTGTAGCGAACGATTCTTATTCCTCAGAAAGCGTAGCTTTTGTGCGCTTTATCTCGGAAATCTTATACTCACATTCTTCGATTCTCCCTGTCGCGGCGTCATAACTCGCCTGGGCAGCACGCCTTTGCGCTCTCAAGTTTTCGTATTCGTCATTTGTTGGCACGGTAATCGCCTCTGCCTTCACATGCATTTATTTTTTGGTGGCAGCAAGACGTCCGCTGCCGCCATAGATGGCATTAGCCTCTGAACTGATTTGCGATATCGGTGTCGGTTTCCTCCACGATGCGGGCGGTCGCGTCGAGTGCAGTAGCGATTTCACGGATGAGCTCTTCTGCCTTCATAAAGCCGGGCTTGAGTTCCTGATAACGTGCGGAATAGGACCCGCTGGCAGCGCCTTCTCACTCAGCCTGCAGCTGGCCCAGCAGAGAGTCCATCTTGTTGATGACACCGTTTACGGTGTCTGCTTCGTTGCGATACTGGTTTGCTCTTTCCCGCATCTGATCGGGAGTGATTCTGATCTGGCTTGCCATCTTTTTTCCTCCTTAGTTTGTTTGTTTCATATCGCCTTGGGCTCCCCGAAAAAATTCGCAGTGTTATCCATGTCGTCCTCCGCCCATGCTATAGGCATTGCCGCTGCTTCCAACATCGTGGGATACGGAAAGGAATTCCTCATACGACATGATGTCCGGCTCCGTAAGTTCTGACATCGATAGTTTTTCGGCCTGTCGAGCACAATATCTGTAATATGCGCTTTTGTCGCCGGAAGAAGCCGCCTCCATCGTATTGAACATCTTGACCATGTTATTTCGCGTGAGTTCAAAACAATTATAGGCGTCTTTGCATAGAGTTTCATACTCTTCCGAATTCGGATCGGCTTCCCGGAGCTTCGCGATGGCGCTGCTGTATGCAGCGGAGCTGGTATAGTAGATGCTTAAATATGTCATTGCTGCCAAGCTGTTTTTCGCGTGGGTGCCAGCTCCAGTAATCTCCCCGCCAATATCAAGGGTATCTCGAATTGTTCCTATGACCTTTCCGACTGGGCAACTCTTATAGAAGAGCGACATTGCGGCATCCCAACCAAGCTCCTTGATTTGATCGCCTGCTTCTTTCACCCATGCGCAGAATTCTTTATTAAATAGTGTCTGAATCTCTCCAGCAGCTTGTAACATATCCGGATCAGAGCAATTAATCGCAAAGGAATTCAGTATTTCATTTGCCTTTTCATAATCCGTAAACAGTCTTGCAATAAACTCTATGCCTTCTTCTCCATATTTAAGAATATCTCCAGCGTGCCCCAGAGAATCAAGAAAATCCTTAAACCGCTTTGCTTCGACCGTTCTCCCGTCCAGAATCAGTTTTCCGTTCTCCAGACGATGTTCGTTCATCCACTTGTAGGTTTCATTTCCATACTTCTTAAAGTATTTTAAAAAAAGCCTACACTCACTCACGGTGTCCTCGTATTCAGTGCCCTCGTACAGAGGTTCTGTTCCCATCTTTTCGAGCAACTCCAACAATTCCTCTTTGAGTTGGCGTTGAGCATAAGACGTCCCATCGCCAGTATGCACCGCCACATCATCGAAGACGTCGAACATGTTAAAAACGACCATCCCCGCCGTATCCCAAAAGCCGATATCGCCAAGGAACATGGAGCATGCCTGTGAAAAACCGTTGAAATACGACCATGCCCAGGGCTGGCTGACAAAATCCGAGATCTGACCGGCGTCAGGAATACTGCCCGAACTTGCGATTTCCACCGTTTTTTCAAGCCTTTTTTGCAGTTCGGCAAATTTTCCGCCTAAATGCGACCGGATGTTTGCGGCAGTAAACGGGACATCACTCTTGGGCGAAATGATTGCCGCCATTTCCGCGATCACTTCAGAAAGATACTCTGCAGTCTCCAGAATACTTATCAAGCTGCCTGCGTTGCCGTTGCCCCCTTGATTCCCGTATCTATTATCAATTGCATGGACTTCGTCAAACATCAGCGTCAGTCCCTGCAGCGTTTCGTCGTTATAGTCGAGCAAAGAGCTGTGGCAATTGTTTAAATACTTTTTCGCCGATCCCCAGTTGATCAGGTTGACAGCCGAGTCAGCAATTCCGTAAAAGAAGTCTCCGATCGAATCCGTAAAGTCGCACCAAGGATCATCCAGGCATGCTACCAGCCGTTTATACTGGTCTTCCGAAAAATCTCTGACCGTGTCCGGGATACCGGCATCATACAGATAGCTATCCGCACTTTCCAGTTCCGAAACGTATCTGTTTGTCAGCGTCGTCAGGGATTCTCCCAACTGCATAATGGCTGTTTCGATCTTCTCTATATACTCATCATAGGCGATCAATGCCTCATGCACCTTGCCGGAAACAACTGCATCTCCGGATAACTGTGTAAGAATCTGTCGGTATTGTCCAATCGCCGTTTCCCCAAGATGAAGGAGCTTTGATATCCGATTGCTCGCAGTTTCAATTTCGTCGTCTTTTACAATCAAATTGTAAACGCCCAATTCGCCCCCTCCTCTCAAGTAACAGATTGGATGTCTTGCGCTGCCGCCGCATCAGCTTCGGAGAACTGTATGCCGAGATGCTCAAAGAATTCAACCGTACTAGATAATAGAAGATCCATATTGGATTGAAAGCTGTCGACAGCGCTAAAACAGTCGAGCATTGTTTTCTCGACTTGTCCCTTGCTTATATAAAACACGCCGTGATCGATCTTTGGAGCACAACACCATAGCTTTTGGAGCAGCTTCAGGTTTCCTTTGCCACCTTCGAGCAGTGAATTAATTAAACTGATTTCCAGCCCACTCACGGCTGATCACCTTCCTCTTGACTGACAATATTCAATTGACGCCGCAAATCATCAAGGTTCTGTTTTGCCTCTTGGATGTTTCTTTGGTAATCTTCAATTTTGCTGTCCAAATCCAAGTACTTCCGTGTTAACGCAGAGATGCTTTCGCTGTATTCTGACATTGCGGCCTTTGTGTCCGAGCCGCACAGGATTTCCTGCGTCTTCGCTTCATACCTCGTTTTGAACTTCGTCTTGCCCAAGATCTGAGCAACCCGCTGCCGGATCTTCGACAGGGCGTCCTGGACCGCTGCCTCTGTTTTTTGAGAAGCATTCTTTACTTTGTTCAGTGCGTCCTCAGCTTCTTCTCTACTCTTTCGCGCATCCCAATCCTTTTGCTTCAAACCGTCCAGTTTTCTTTCCCAAATCTGGATCTGCTGCTGTATTTCTTGTGCGGTCATAATTCCCTCCAGACCGGCTCTTTCAGCCTACCGTTATAGGACTCAGCGGCAGCAGATTGATCCGCTGCCGCTGGTCACAGCTTTACGCTCTGAACTGGTTTGCGATGCTGGTGTCGGTCTCTTCCACAATGCGGGCGGTCGAGTCGAGCGCAGTTGCGATTTCACGAATGAGCTCCTCTGCCTTCATGAAGCCGGGCTTGAGTTCCTGATAGCGAGCAGCGTAGGATTCGCTGGCAGCGCCTTCCCACTCAGCCTGCAGTTGGCCCAACAGAGAGTCCATCTTGTTGATGACACCGTTCACGGTGTCGGCTTCGGTGCGGTACTGGTTTGCTCTTTCCCGCATCTGATCAGGGGTAATTCTAATCTGGTTTGCCATTTGTTTTTCCTCCTTAGAAAGAATGTATATCTTATCGGCAGTTGCCGAATAAGCTTGTAATAAGTTGTAGCGGAACAGCGGAACGGTCTACTGTGTGATCAAGAATCAAGAATCCGATTTCTCTGTACTTTTTTCTAGCTAATCTGATATGGAATACAATTGAGCGCTTAAACTTGCTGGATTTGATAAGTAAGTGTTTTTGTAGCCGATACCGAAATGTCTATTTTGCGAGAATAAGTTGTATCGAGGTCCTCAATGCTGTCAAACACTGTATTCACTCGTCTTTTGCATTCAGAATTGATTTCATAGAGCTTCTTTTTATATCCATTGATACATTTGATTGCAGATGAGATCAACAATCTTGAAAACCAGCTCTCGCTGGAATACCCATTCCATGAAGCCACATCAGGAAGTGCATTTGTTTCAAAGGAGTCAATTGCTCTGATTATCGCGTTATAAACATTGACGGAATAATCGCGGATTTTTGATTCGTAATTTGCAGTTCCCTCCGTGGGATGAATATTCGTGTACTCGGTTTCGATCTGCCGCCACCACGCCGAAATCATCTCAGCGTCGTCACCAGCAAAAACGCCGATCAAAAAATGAATAATACTGTCTTCATCGCCATCGGTAATATTGTCAAACACGACAGGTAGTGCTTTCTCAGCAACCCACGCAGGAACACCCATTGATGCGCCGATGATTTCATAGAGCTTGTCTTTTGGTATGCCAATCGATTCGCTGATCTGAATCAATTCATCAATCCCCATGTCGTTGTCTTTAAGGTATCTGAGCAAATACGCAAGTAGTTTTATGACGCCATCCTTGTTAGAATTCACATAGTCTCCGACATTAAAATTGTCATCCGAAAAGAGCCCAGCCAATAGCAAGGACACAAATTCTACCATCCCTTCGAGTTCTTCCGGGCTCATATTGTTCATTGCAAATGTGGTGAAATTATGCAAGATCGTCATGGCTGGATCTTCGCTGGAAGAAATATGAATGGTTCCCTCAGATTCGTCAATATACCATTTTCCATCAATCTCATATAGCCTAAACGGGCCTATGGGATAGTGGGCACCACCAATCTTGTCAACTCTGTTTCCTGGTTCCATATAGATCTGCTCAGATCCGGGGATTGGAAACATTAATATATGAACATAGTCGTTAGATAGGGAGTAGTTTTTTACCTTTGAAGCACGTTCTTGTATTTCAACGCTATACTTATCAATAAACTCCTTTGAAAAGCCTTGACCGTCATACGCTACGCATCGGTCAACTTTATCGCAGGTAATGGCAACATACATTGCTTTGTTGCCACCCTTAGAGTGACCGGTAACGGTGATGCTATCATATCCAAGGCTGTCAATATATTCTTTCGCTCTTAATTGCGCTTCTGTATCCGCACGATTCAGGCCTTCAACGTTATCAATCCATTCGTCACCACCGCTTGTTCCTCGGAAAGCAACAATTGCATGATTTGGGTTATTGGGGTCTTCAAACAGAAGGCACTTGACGTCTGGATTGTACTCCTTAACGATAAGAGACGAGATTTCCTGATTGTTCTGCATATACCGAATTCTTGCAGCCCATTCCTGATTGTCCGCATCGCCGGAATCCAGTTTTCTCAAGGCTTCTTCATCAAACTGAACCAGAAACTCTCCCAAAGAATCACACTGTTCAATTGCTTTCGTCACTCCTGCGCGTTGTAGCTGATCGGAGGTAAAGTATGTTAGGTTTTCAACCATCAAGAGGTCGCTGTCTGTCATCAATACCGCCCCCTGTCAATTGATTGTCACGTCACCAGCTGCACTAACTTCACAGGTAACGAGATTGCTAACGCCTTGTTCGCGCTTCACACTCTGGTAGTTTTCATAGTTTATCGAATTAAATGCTTCTTCACTGACAGCAATAACGTTTGTGCTTCCGTAGATTCCGGTTTTCTGATACCATTCCGAGATTGCATCGCCAATCGACTGGCCTTCCTGCTCGGATTTGTCACCTGAAACAAAAATTGTAAAAGAGACCCATGTGTTACCAGAAAGCATTGGCAACTCTATATCAGAGCAATCTGTAAGGGAAGTGCTGCCGTTAATAATGTACGCCTTGTATTCATATCCCGTTTCAGCGGATAGATACGTGATGATGTCCTGTCGCACGATTCTTTTCACAAATTGGAATGGATAGTCGTCTTCAAATGTTCCGTCTTCCTGCACTGTTAATGTAACAAACTCATATTGATTAAAGCTACTTGAATACGCCTCAAGCCTTTCTTTCTCAAGGTGTCCCTCGTAATATCCAACATAATAAAATGTGTCCTCGTATTTTGAGTCAAGATAACTGAGGAGCTCCTCAATTCTTATTATTGTTCTCTTCTGTTTCTCTGAGAGCTTGTCATAAGATGTCGGTAACCCAAGATCCTCACAAATGGTAATCTGTCTTTCATTCAACTCACTCACAGTAGTGTCTCCTTTGTTGTAAGATGTATGGTAGCCTGTTGAGCATGCCGTCAATATTATTGCAAACTGTGCCAAGACCAAGACACAAGCTAAAACGCGACTGGAGTCCCATTTCTGGTTCATTATTTAGCCCTCATACTTTGATGCCATTTCAGCATCGATCGCGGAGAATTGCTCAGCAATCTGACGAACATTGGTTGCATTTTTTCTCATAAGACACGACAAAACAGCCCCCATATTGTTGAGTTCCTCAATGAGAGAATTAACGGAATTTGCTGTCTTGCCCTTTGAATTACTTACACTACAGGTTATCTTTTTTTGAGACACACTTTCTGCGATATTATCCAATTTCGTAGCATAGGAAAGAATCAGTTCCTTTTTAATTACGATCTCTACGGCATCCATCAATCCTGCCATATTCTATCCTCCGATCAGCTGAACATGCTCAGCAGAATATCGATATCGCCCATCACTCCAGAAGGGAAAGAGAACACATCTTTGCTTTCAAAGCTCCTTAAGAAACCGTTCCTGTCTCTTTTATAATCCTCTAAAATCTCCGTCATTTTTCCTTTGTAAGACGCAAGAAGCGTATGCAAGTTTCCAAGCCTTGCGCGGATAAGTTCATCCTGAATACCTGACTTCTGAACCCATCCAAGGTATCGATTATAAGAGGAAATACTTGAAATTAGGCTTTCGAGGTATTCCTCAATTTCTTTGGAGACAGTCTTGATTTCACCATCAACACAAATAACATCTTCCGTCATCTAAACTTCCCCTCTCATAAACCTTGGAGCTCCTGCGTCTTTTGCGCAAGCTCTGTCTGAGCGTTGCCAATCAGCCTATTATAATAAGCTATTGTATCAGAATAGTTATTTGACTGATTTCTTAAAGAACTCTGTTCACTTCCGATCTTGATCAAAAGAAAACTGTAGAGTTTAGATGCAATCTTTGCGCCTGTTCCAGTCAGCACGCGTTTCATCCCATCATAATACTTCTTTGCAGCCGTATTATTGCGCGACACAGCACCAACCTGTTCAAGAACGGACAATTTACCATTGCTCGCTTCTGAAAAGCATTCTTGAGATTGTTGGACGACTCCTTTGAATCCTGAAACAGAATCATATGAGCGGTCAATCTTGGCGATTTGTCCGGTACAGTAATTGATTTCGTTCCTATATTGGGAAATCAGCCGATTTAGCTCCTGTATTCGTGCCTCCAACTGTGCCCTTCGTAATGAATCGAGTGCGCCACCTATTCCATCCATTTGTATCTTCTCCTTAGTCACTCCGTATGGTCTTAATCTTCATACAGTTATTGTCCTTGATGTAATAGCCATCTCCGATCTCAATCGGTTTCTTAAATTGCCTTATCACGGTGAGTGGCATATCAAGCACCTTCATGTTCGCCATATCATCAAAGAACATAAAGTGTTTTGCGTCTCTTGCCTTTTTGAAAATCTCTGGCGCAGCATATGGAACATTTGCGTTTTCAAAATCACCGAGAATCACACAAATGCTCATATTCTTGTACTTGCCGGTTATTTCTTTGTATGCGGCCAATGCAACCGAATTATTGCTGATTGCTTCAGTCGCATCATAACTGTTCAGAACCAACACGATAGTTTTCGCGTTGGTGAGAGCATTTTCATCTCCTGCTGCTACAGCATCATAACGGCGTTTTAATTCGGCGGCAATATCTTTAATCAGATTTATTGCGTTCTCTTGGATAATTTCATATGATTTGACATTCGTCTCGTTCTTCAGTGAGGCCAACTTTCTTTGGATGCCATCAACTATATATACCTCTGATGAGCCTGGATGAACAGCTTCGCTCATTTTTACAAGCGCTTTTATGAAGTTATGTCTTCCAGCTCCCTCTCTACCTGAGATGGCGAGCAGACCAAGCGCATTGAGATCCATGACAAACGGCATAACAGTTGCATAATCTAATCCAAGAACCAGTTTTCTTCCTTCTCGCATCACGGCAGAGAAGTTCATTTCGACAAACTTACTGTCGATCACATCCGGGATAACAGGAATATTATTAGCTGTTCCGCGCGGATTCTTCTCATTGCATGCCGCGATATATCGTTTGATGGAAGATATGCGGTCAATTTCCTTTTCGCCTTGAAACGCCAAGTACATCTGGCATTCTAGATGTTCCTTGTCTATCTCAACAATGCACCTTCCGTGTATGTCTTCAATGCGCTCTCTACAATGATCAAACAGAGAGCTGTATTCTCCAGAATCATTGCAGAACAATGCAATACGGCAAGAGAAATTAGACAAGTATTTATATCCAATACCCGCCGTTTGTGCATTTGCAATGACAATACTGATGCCAACAGACAAGCCCTCACGGCACAGTAAAAGCAGTTCATCATCGTCCTGAAAGTAGAGTTCCTTCAGAGCAGTTAGATTGTCAATAATCAAAATGATCTGCGGTAAATCTGTTTTTCCAGCTTCTTTATAGGCTGCAAAGGAACTGACGCCGACAGAAAGCATCTTTTCTTTTCTTGTCTCAACCTCAGTGTGCAACAGCTTAAAGAGGTTCTTCAGTTTCTCGTCCTCCGAAGCGGTAACAACACCTCCAACATGGTTCAAGCTATCAAAATGCTTTAGAACCATAGATGCAAAATCTATGATGTAAATGCTGACTTCTGCTGGCGAATAATTTGCAGAAACGCTACGGATTATCGCCTGTAACACATTTGTCTTGCCGGACTGCGCCGATCCGATCAGCATCACGTTCTGGTTGGTCAGATCAATTGAGTATACTCCTTGATACTGATTATCCGGATCGTCGTAAACACCCACATCTGCCCAGATTGATTCCCCATTCTTTTCTGAAGCTCTCTCTGGAAACGAGATGAATTCTGAAAGGGCTGGCAAGCAAATGTCTGGCAGTTTGCCAATATGTGTCTTATCGCAATAATCATGGACATATCGAACTATGGCATCTAACTGTGTCGTGCTATTTTCGCCGGATTTTTGACGTTTCTGCGCGAAAACAGGGATGCGCTTTCCTGTATCAGGAAGTTCGTAAATAGCAAATTCCTTGACATTCCCATCGTCTGCCCGTTCGGAAGCCCCGCTGTAGGCAGACTGGAACAGTTCAAAAATTTCATTGTTGCCGACTTGCAGATAGGCGCGACCGGGCTCTTTGATTTCTGCCGCAAGAGGCGACTTCAAAACTTCATTGGAATCTTCCTGCGTCTGCACCTTTAAGCAAAGCTTAAAGCGAGAGTTAGACCAAATCTGCTCGTTGACCTGTCCTGCAGGTTTCTGCGTCGCGAGGATCAGATGGACGCCCAAGCTTCGACCAATACGGGCAGCGGAAATCAATTCTTTCATGAACTCGGGCTGCTCGGCTTTCAGTTCAGCAAACTCATCGACAATGATAATCAGATGCGGCAGCGGCTCGCGCACCTCGCCGGCTTTATACTTTTGTATGTACTTGTCAATGTGATTGACGTCTGCCTCTGCAAACAGACGCTGCCGTTTTTGCAGCTCTGCCTTGATTGATTTCAGCGAGCGGTTAATCTCCCTACCATCAATATTTGTGATTGCGCCCATCAGGTGTGGGAGCTCGCGGAACTGATTGACCATGCCGCCGCCCTTAAAGTCGATAATGACAAAACCGACCTCATAGGGGTGAAACAGCGTCGCCATAGACAAAATATAGGTCTGCAGGATCTCCGATTTGCCGGAACCCGTAGTGCCTGCGACCAGGCCATGAGGCCCGTGGAACTTGTCATGCAGATCCAAGCTGACAACTCCTGACTTGGACACGCCAATCGGGGCAGACATGGATTTAAAGACCTTCGTGCTTGCCCAGCGTTTTGTCAAATCAAGGTCGTCCACCGCAAGGATATTGAGCAGCTGGAACATGGAGATGTTCTTGGTGAGCGTGCCTTCCAACGAAATCTCTTCGGTATATACAGGAGTAAGCAGTGAGACGATGGAATCCATGGTCTCGTCGTCAATGGGATTGTAAATGAACTTGGTGGAATGGTTTTTATCAGATGTATCAACCAGTACTCCTTGCCGCATATCCAGCACTTCGATCAGAGCACCACAGCCTTGTGCGATATCCGCGCGTTCCTGGCCAAAGAACACGAAAGTAACGCCAAGATCTTTTGCCTTGTCCACAAATTTTGATATAGGATGACTATTAAAACCACATTCATTCAGGAAAAAGGCGACAATATTGCTGCTATGTGATTTGCTCTGCTCACGTTGAGACAGTTCTTTGTAAAGGTATTCAAAGATTAGATTCTTGCTCTCTGCGTTGCATACAATGTTTCTCGTATGAAGCGCCTCATTATAAACATGCGGGAGCATACGGTAACGCCATACATGATCCTTGTTTGCTTCGTCCGCAACAAAAACAAGCTGCACGTCCGAGTGATACTGCCTTGCAACAATATCTAATACCATGCATTTCAGCATGGCAAGCCGGCAGCCGATTGCGCCGGTGACGCCGACTGCGTTTAATGCTTTCAGATCGCAAACAACCGGTGCACCTTGCACAGTACGATACTCTTCTGAAAGCTGTGACGGCATCAGTTGCAGATCGTCCTCTATCTCGAGTTTCTCTTGCTTTTTGTAGTTAATCTCGCGCTTTGCCGCTACATTTCCGGTTCCAAGCCTAACGCAGAGGAAATCCTCGTCTTCAGAGCTTCGATCAAACAGATTGTAGGCAAAGTTTGTGAGGTTCTGGCGTTCAACTTCGTTTGATACGTAGATCTCTTCTAAAACCGTCCGTTCTTCTTGCCGCGCTTGTTCGATTTCGACGCGTTTGTTGGATATATAAGCGTTATACTTTTCGAGACGATCCTTTGTTTTTTGCTCAAAATCTTTTTTGCCCTCTTTTATTCCAATAACGGCAGTTACGATTGCCATGGCGCCAGAAATGCCTGAAAAAATCAGCATCGTCGGACTGCCGATAAAAGCCATCACACCGGAGGCAATCAGCATACCCATAGAGGGGAGAAGTCTTTGCAGAATATTTGCCTTGGGCTTTTCGGGCTTTGCTGGAGGATCAAGAATCTCAATTTTCTCTTCAGATGGGACAACCTTTACACGGGAGTTCCGTTTGAACATCGGATATGCTTGCTGTGTTTCCTCGTCGGAATAGTTCAAACGGTTGATCCGAACAACATCTGAGTTTTCGGTCCAAAGAAGCCCGTCCTTATAGTAAAAGATTGCATCAGAAACTGAGAAAAAGTCACCATTCAGGATCGTTTCGCCATTCTGTGCGCGTCGGCCGTTGATATATACGCCATACGTTGTATTGCGAATATTGAGAGTAAGGGAATTGTTCGCTTGAGATAGAAGCAGCGAATCACTCTTTACATAGCGGCTGACAAGGACAATTTGATTTTCCTGACCAGCGCCGATTCCCAACGAGGAAATCCCACGAATGTCAATGCTACGGGTGAATTTCTTCCGCTCGTTTTCAAAATCAATCAGGAATTCTACGGCAAACAGCTCATTATTAGAGTCCTGATAATTCACATGGAAAATGCTGCCATGCGAAAGACGAAGCGTAAAGAGCTTTCGTGCATCGCCGACATTCAGATACAGGTTGTCAGAACAGAGAACCGACCACGAGCCATCGTTCTGAACGAAAGTCAATTCGACCTGGCCAAAGAACAACTCTCTGCGAAGACGGATCTCACATTCTGTGGCTGTTCCGAGCCGTATGCTCTTCATATCGGGCAGGAGTTCAGCTTCCTTATACAGGTTTTTCCCGGTTAATATAATACGGTATCTGTTTTCCATGCTCTCTACCGATTATCCTTTCTTCTGGCAGTATTAATCAGAAAAGCGAATTACCGTGCCATCTCGAACGCCGAATTCTCCCAAAGTCCTGTTACCGCGAAGGAGTGCGATGGGACGCTCGGCTTTCAGATAACAGTTTTTAATGTCGTTTGTATCAATTCCAAGCTCATAGGCTGTGTTTAGAGAGGTTACGAGCTCGTTTGCAGTAATGTTGAGCGGCACTTCGAGATCGACTGTCTTTTTCCGCTTTATTAAATCCAAAATGATGATGACTGTTTCCTGATCCATGATAAGCTCCCTAAATCAGAAGATACGCAAGTTTTTGAACATCCTTTTCTTTCGACAACGCGTCCAGGTTCTTTTTATCAAAACCGTAAAAATGTTGCAGATACTCGTTAATTGAGAACCTGAGATTAAGTGAGGGGTCTGTAAGCGCGTTATCTGAATCTCTGTCAAAGTTGTTACAGACATATAAGAACTTCTCGCCGGAAGCCCCACTGACACTCTCATAAAGACGATTCGTTGCGAATACAGCCGCACGGCATTGGTCGGTAACAATGATTACCTTGTCGGCAGCATCAATTAACCTGGTTTTCCCCTCATCGAACGCACTATCTGCATCTACAACAATGAAGTCGTAGTTTTTGGATTGCTTTGCAGATAAAGCTATCTGCTCAAAAATACGATACGAAAGACCAAGCGACATCAGCGCTGCCTTAAAGGGAGGCAAATACTGGAAGCCTTCTTCTCGAACAACGTGGCGAATGTCTGCAAAGACGTTCTTGCTCCCCGTCAACAGCTTTGCGTAAACGTCATTTGCCGTGATCGGTGAGGGGTTAGAGAGCTTTGCCTGGAAGTTTTGAAGGCGATCTGCATTTATATACAGGACCCGCTTATAGCTCTTCGCCAAAGCTGCACACAAGCCCATCGCAACCGTTGTTTTTCCAACGCCGCCAGCAGCAGATGTGACAAGAATGATTTGAGGTTCGGTTTTCTTTCCGTTGTCGCCAAAATCAAACGTCGGGGCACTCTTTCCTACGATCTCATTAAAGATCTCTTTCATGCTGGAGTATTTGCTGATCCGATTTACTAAAAGCGACGCCGTAGTCTCTTCCTGATCCAACTCCTCCTGCATCATAAACGTATGTCGAATATTGTGTCGCTGTAAACTATTGCTGTAAAGGTCTTCCGAAACAATAAGAACATCTGCCGACTGCGGGGCTGAAAATAGGTTTTCGTAATATGCGCGATCTGTAATGATCTCAAGATCAATCTGATTGAAAAATTCTTCAACGAATTTTAACTGCAAGGGGATTGTGTAAGCGGCGTCGGTGTCCGCGATAATAACTCTTGGCTTTTTCAACAGACACACCCCTTACTGAATCGTTACTTGAAAATCGCTGTTTGCAAGACGCAAAACATCCCCGGTTTTCAGCCCATAAGGCTGCTGTGGAGCCAGCCTGCTCTGATTGATAAACGTTCCGTTTTTGCTGTTTAGATCTACAACAGAGAAGCAGGAACCGTTTTTTATGATCATGCAATGCGTTCTGCCGATATACTTATTAAACGTGACGATACCATCCATGTCTGGGTTTTTACCGATTCGGTATTCCGACCGATCCACCACCAGCTGGAGCGGTGCAGGCGCATTGATTGCACTAAGAATCAACTTGCATTCCTTTGCAGGTGCCGGACCGGGATCTGACGGTTTTGGAACGCTCCCACCCCCGCCCCCACCGTTGACGATGTCCGACAGGGAAAGCGTAGCATTGATCAGCAATTGCCGCATCTTCGACAGTTTGGGGCTGCTCCCTGCTAATTCATCAATGCGTTGAACCAATGCGCTCCGAAGCTCGTTTTCAAACGTGAGCTCATCCGAATAGAAACTCTGATCTATGGGCAAATAGATTAGGCGCACTCTGTTTGTGTGAAAATCAACGTAGAACTTGTTTAACGCGGAATCAATGTTTGTGCACGAAAGAAACCCGACACTTCTAAGCTCAACAACGCTTTTTAGAAGTGCGGCAATCAAATTCGCTGCATTGTCCGCTCCGGAGGAAAGAAATACATTAAGAAAGTCCTTCAACCCGGAAGTCAGATAATATAACTCATCCTGACCGTTATATTTCATCCGCATGCATTTTACCAGGCAATTAACATTTGGATTCTGCATGACCTTGTATTCCGTTGGCTGCACACTAACGTTCTGCGCCAAAATATAAGCCAGATTTGCCCCGCAAGGCATTTCCTGCAAGAGGTCCTTTTCAGTTAAAGAGCTCACGCCGGAACCCTCCTTTAGCTCTGAATTGTTACAAGCTTCTGCACAACAGAATGGTGTTGTGCAGAGGATTCTAACAAGTCTGATTCTGCCCCCACCTGCGGGAAACCCGCAGGTGGGGATTTGTAAAACGATTAGAATTGATTAACTGACCTTAGCCTTCTTTTTCTTTTTCAGACCAAGGAGTGCGCCAAGACCGCCGAGAACGGCCACGCCACCGCCAATTCCGCCATAGAACAGCGGTTTGTTAGCGAACCACCGGACAAACAGATTCGTAGATACCGTTACATTCTTTTCCAGAGTGTACGGAACTTCAAACCCTTCTGCATCGGATTCGGTCACATTGCCGGCCTTATCCGTCAGAATGAAACTGACATGCTGTTCACTGCTCTTTTCATAGATCGTAAACTTGCCGGAATAGTTGCTGGCGTCATCGAAGTCAGTGGCAGAATCCACAATTTCGCCGTCAACTTTGACTTGCACGGATGCAAGACCGATGGTGTCGTACACCGTGTAGCTGACTTCAAGCTCGGTTGTATTCACAATGCGTTCCTCAAGACCGCTTACGCTGGTCAACTGCGGTGCAGTACTGTCAACGTAGAACAGGATGTCGCCGTCGGAATTATCGCCTGTGTTTTCAACCGTGTTCTCCGCGTCATCCGTTGTCGCAACAGATACTGTGTATACGCCGTCTTCCGCGTAATTGCTCTTGTCAATGGTGACAAGATAGCTGTACCAACTTTCACCGTCCGCGGTTGTTTCAACGACTGTGAAGTTCGCCTCAACAGGCCTGCCGTCACGGGTGATTACGACAGAAACATTGCTTGGATCAATCGGGCTTGCATTGTAAACCGTGAAGGTCAGATCCTCGTCGATGCTCTGATTATAGGTGCCGCCGTCGTCAATCAGGTCAAGCAGGTCGTCGCTGTACTCAAATACAGAGCCAAAACGGTTGACTGTGAAACGAACGCGCTCTTCATCCACGTTGCCTGCAAGGTCAACGCCCTTCACATACAGGGTGTAGATTCCGTCATAATCGGCAGTTTTGCGGAAAACATCAAACAGTGCGCTGATCCCGTTTTCATCCTCTTTGATCAGCTTATTTACTTCGTCGGTCAGATCGATCGTCTTTCCACGCTGGATGCCGACCAGCGTCACTTCATAAGTATCAAAGTTTGTGTCCTCAACGGTAATGCTCGGAATCAATTCGTCCTCGTAGACATACGCAGCGCCGTCCTTCACGTCACTAATGGTAACCATGTCTTCAAACGTGGTGTCTACCGTAAACTCTGTGGCCGCAACGGATCCTCCGTAATCGACCGTTTTGTTTGCATTCTCCGCCATATCCGTTGCCGATACGCCGAACGTATAGTCGCCATCCTCTGTGTACGAAATCCTGGCTGTATGCGTGTCACCAGCGTTATTCCAAATAACATTCTGCGCAGGAGTAAATGTGACACGGGAAGGATCAAAATTATGCTCTACAATGCTGACAGTTGCTGTTCGCGCAGCGTCAAAATATTTCTCGTTCGCGACCTTGTTATTATCATAAGAAACGGAGATTGTCGGGGGGGTCAAATCAATCGTGAATTCTCCGACGCTTTGCGTCGCGGCTTTTCTGCCGGCAAGATCCTCTGCGTCAGCAGTAAAGGAATAGACGCCATCGTGGCTAAACGTAACCGTTGCGGTATGCGTTGTAGCATCGCCGTTCCCTTCGGTATCTTTCGAGACCGTCCATTCGGAGAAAGACGGATTTACGCCGCCATCCTTTACGTTGACTTTTACGACGCCGCTGGGCTTCAGGCTTTCGTCGAAGTTGCGTTCAGTTACTGTAATCGTAAAGCTCTGCGGTTGATTCTGATAGCCGGTCAAGGCTGAGGGGTCAAAAGTAATCACAGGGTCTGTTTTGTCGATACTTATCGTAATATCGCTCGCGCTGGTCTTTCCTACCTTATCTTCGGCAGTAACAGTCACCTTGATGTCATTGCTGTTTTGCGAGATTGTGAGGGATCCCGCAAGAACTCTGCAGCGTCCCAAGTCTCCTTCGGTTTGCGAAAAGCCTTCATAATACGGGTTTTCTTTTTCAAGATCAAACAGCACTATGGTATCTTTTGAGCCTGGTTTGGGATCGTTACTTTCGATCGTCGCAGAAACATACTTTAAGCCCGAATACGCTCCGTTGCTGATCGGATCTTCAACCGTAATCCCAAGAACAACATTTTCGGCATAGATGCCATTCTCCGGTTCTGCCGTTGGTGTGGATATGCTAATCACAGGGGCTGCCGGATCGGTCTTATCTATGACGATTCCATCTGAAGAGAAGTAGCTATAATTTCCTGCCTTATCTACAACTTTCAGATATACAAAGGCTTGCTGCTCATCTTCAATGCGCAGTTCTTCCTTTTCTTTAATTTCTTTCCATTCATTCACTTCATCAAGGGTGCCCGCATCCAGCAGCGCGTTGGTTTCGTGTGCTTCGTTTGCATTTGATGAATCGATGTAATAGTAAAGCGCAACTTCGCTGCAGATCTCATCCTCGCCGGAAAAAACGATGGTTACTCCGTCACTCGAGAATAAGCCAAGCGAAATCGCCGAGGCAAGATTCTCCCATGTTTTCTCTTTCGTTGAGATGGCACCATGAGGCGGCGTATGATCGAGCGTATACTTGTATTCACCTGGTTCAGCCGCATCCTCCACCGGCGTTTTCGTAAGGCTGCAATACTGAATGTCCTTAATCGTGTAGTTGCCTTCTTCTTCGACAGGAATTCTGACCTCGTAGTGCGTCCTTCCGTTCTCGTCTGTCTCAGGCTGACGGTCTGCCATAACAGGTTCCAGCACCAGATCCGGCAGCCGGAACTCCAGTTCTTCGCCTTTGGCATTCGTTGAAACAACGCTCAGACTGACGCCTTTATCATTGAGAGAATAATCTTTATCCCAGACAGTAATTACGATTTCATAATTCTCTAGGGAATAATAAGCTTCTTCGCCAAGCTCTACAGCGGTGTGTATAATCTCGTCGTCTTCATCTGTCGTTTCATCCTTAAAGTCTACAGTTACTTCGTTGAAGTCCGCGAAGATCTCCGGTGCTGTCGTATTGATTGCGATGTGGCAAGTGTCATCCGTCGTTTCGGCACCGACGGTCGTTTTAACCATCACGGCAACAACGATATCGCTTCCGTTTGCCTTATCTGCAGGAACTTCAAATGTTCCAATGTGTTGTTGACTTTCTTTATCGTACTTAATATCAATAGTGCCGTTGACCAGAATTGCATCCGGTTCATCAGCGGAGTAAACTGCAAACGTTACGCTTTCGAGGTCTGCCTTGCCCTTTCCGATCGATACAGACATCAAAACGTCACTGCTGTAAACAGGGTTCTCAGTTTCATTGAATTCGATCTCGTTTTTCTGACCGGTTACAGATACAGAAACCGTCGGCTCCGAGCCGTCAAACTCAATGGCAAAAGGTACGTTAACCGTCTGCGCGTTAACAGCATACGGCACTGTGGATACATCCAAACGGAGCGCGGAAACGTCGCTGCTTATTGCCAGCAAACTCGTCCATTGCGCATTCAGGTCGTCTGCCGGGAGGTCTGCATTCCGAACACGCGTATAGTATCCTTCGGCCGGCGTAAAGACGGCGCTTGCGCCTACCGGAAGAATCACCCGCGTCAGGCTGTCGCCATCGTAGTCCTTCTGTACCGGGACCTCTCCGGTTTTACCCTCATCTGCCCAAACGAACTTGACGGAATAGTAGCCGTTGCCGCTCAATTCCGTTCCGGGTTCTACTGTCACACCGTGATTGCGTTCAAAGACAAATACCAGTTCGCTGTCTTCCGAGATTTCTTTCGTCTCATATTCGCCGTCATTGTTAACGTCGTCCAGCGGTTCTTCATTTTCGTTATAAACGATTTTCGCCAGTTTGTTGCCCGGCGCAGCATTCACCGTGAAAGTCAACTTTGTTCCCACGTCCAGCGTAAAGGTTTGCGTATCATTGGGGCGAAGCAAAACATCCTCGCATCCCACGCTGCCGTCGCCTTCCACCTTCACCGTCAATTCATACTGATCAATCGCAAATACGGCGGCAACGGTTCCGTCGTCTGTCGGCGTAAAGGTTGCGGTATACTCCTCCGAAAGCGTCAGATCATCTTCCGTTCCGTTATCATACTCGACCGTAACAGAAGCGATATGATAGTCTTGCACCGGCGTCGCAGTTACGGTGATTTCTTCGCCGTAATCCACCGTAACAGCGTCACTGCTGCCGTTGAGCAGAACCGTGCCGTTCTCTGCGTCTGCCAGCTGGATGGTGTATTGGATCTGAGCAAATTCGGCGGCAACCGCGATGTCGGATGTGGGGACATACGCTTCGACGTAATAGCTCGCTTGATTCTTCTCCAGCGTAATCGCCTCGCCGGCAATGGTAAGAGAGGATATCTTATATCCCGTTTCTGCCTGCACAGAGATCGACACCGAAGTATTGGCTTCTACAGTCACAGACTCTGCGCTGCCATTGATCAGGATGTTGCCGTTTTCTCCCGCGAACGGCGCAACGGTAAAGCTCGTCTCCGCAGGCGCGTCGTTACTAACAAGACCGGCGATCGCGTTTTTCAAAACATTTGCGGCAGCGTCTACTGTCTCCTGATCCGCGTCTGCGTCGTCATAAACGGACCTTGCGGTTCCAAGAGCGCTCGCCAGGATCGCCCAGCTGTCTTCCGTGTAGTCTTCCTCCTGAAGACCTTCCGCAGCTGCGATTTTCTCGGCAAGCACGGTTTTATCCACGCTTGTCTCACCTTCAGCCGCCGCGAAGCTTGGCAGCATGCTGAACATCATAAACACAACCAGGAAGATTGCCAGGAAGCGCTTTCCGAGTCTAGGTTCCATCTGTTCCATTTGAGTTTCTCCTTCCGGAATTTGTAATTCTTAAGTACAGGTATCTGTTTTTCCCGTTTAGCAAACATCGCAGATACCAGCTAAACAGGGCAAGTACGACACAGGGTATCACGATCCAGCTCGTCTCGGTTTTAAAGAGATACAAGAGGATCGCTGTCACCGTAAGGACGATCGCAACGATATCTGCAACCATTCCTTCCCGGTTTTTGAAAAAAGAGATCATACCGATGCGAACCTTTCCGCGCCAGTACGGCTTTGTTAGGCGGCAGCGGCGGGAAATCCGATCGTATTGTACGCTGCACGGAATCAGGCAGAGCAGTTCCATTCCCAGAAAGCCCCAGAAGAACGCTCCGCAAAGGATGATAATCACCTTTTTTGACTCCGCCGTAAGCTGATTCACCCAAATGAGCGGCAGCAAAGAGAGGGCAGAAGCGCTTGCAAAAACATAGAGCAGTCTGTACCAAACAAGGAATTTTTTCTCTTTCACCGGATCACCTCGTCGGTGTGCGTAAAAATGATCTCCTCAATCATATTAAGCGCAAGCTTCGGACGATTCGCAGCGACTTTTTCAATCGTTTCCGGCAGTACTGACGTTGCATATTCGTCAAGCGATTCTGTTTCCGAAGCCAAATCGACTATCAGTTCTTCTGTTGGGTCAAGATATGCTGTATGGCTATTCTTTTCAGACAAAAGACCGGCCTCCGGACGCCCGCTATGATCGCTTGATGGCTGCAGCGTCTGGCTGGCCTGAGGTTTTGATGTCTGCCGCTTGGCGGGCGGCGTAACCTCCACTTGCTCCGTGATCTTCCCGCGTGCTCTATTTCCCGCGCTGGTCTGGAAGGAAGGAATCTTGGATGGCGATCCGTCGGGCCTGACCATCTGCTTGACAGACTTCTTTGCGGAACGGTTGGTAAAGTAATCAATTACCTTGGGGATCTTCAAAACTACAAACAGGACGATTGCAGCGGCAAAGAAGACGCCGGCAAGGACAAACGCAACCACGGAAAGGGACGATAATGAATCTGCCATCAGTTCTCACCGCTCCTTTCCTGCGTCGTATAAGCAGTTTCAATCGCTGCCCGATAAACGCTGTAATTTGAACGCATCTCGTTCTGCAGGGCTTGCGCTTGAGACTTGTTCGGGTTCAGAGCCATCGCTCGGTTGTAAACACCATCGAAAAGATTCAGCACCTGTGTCTCACTAACACCGAGTTGCGCCATATTCTTGCGCTCCATATACAACATGTTGAATACCACACTGTACAATGTCAGTTTGTTGTATGGTCCTTCTTCCTGTATGCTGTTGATTCGACTGCTGATCTCTGCAAACAGTTGTTCATAGTTGCTCTTATCAGCTTCATCAACATTGAGTTTTCCTGCGCCGGAATCCAAGAGATACGTATTATAGAAATAACACACCCAATAGAAACAGTCGGAAATGGTCTTGTGTTCATAATCCGCGCCGCTATTGAAATTTGCCTCAAAGAACGGGAACGCCTGTTTCGCTCTGGCTCCATCGCTGTAGCTGCCGTTTGCCTCGGTAAAGTAGTTAAAATACATAGTGCCGATCTTATATCGAAGCTCGCAAAGGTCAGCGCTGTTTGCATCAAACAAGTCGCGATTCTTATTATAGAGATTCAAGAACTCTCCGCTTTCTGTGGCGCTGAACTTTCCGTTGTCCTCATACGCCTGGAGCAGCTTTGTGTAGGCTCGCAAATCGTTCGGATAGATCGCGATTGCACGCTTATATCCGTCAACCTTTGTAGCATAAGGGGTTGAGGACTCAACACTGATCAAGTTTTCATAGTCATCACTATTGATCTTGTTTGAAATACCCTTCAGTGCAAAACCGGCAATCAGCATAATTACACTCAGTAGAATTGCTCCGAGGAACAAACCAAGCTTTCTCTTTTGCTTCTTCCGGTAGTCGTGCGTTAGCTTGCCCGGATCATATAAGTCGCGAAGCAGCTCGTCACAATTCTGATAGCGGTTTTCCGGTGCAGGCTGAACACACTTGTCAACGATGATTTCAATACCTTCGGAAAGTTCCGGATTCCAGTTGCGAACGGATGCGTACTGATCACCTTTCCTCGGATCGACGCCGGTCAGCAGATGGTGCATCGTCATGCCGAGACTGAAAATATCAGACCGGACGTCCGTATGGCCTGCGTAATGCTCCGGCGATGCGTAGCCTCTTGTACCAAGGACTGTGGTATCAGCAAGGTTTTTGTCCTTGAACTCTCTGGCAATGCCAAAGTCAATAATCTTTATGATGCCGTACTCGCCTTCTGGCTTCAACATGAGGTTGGCAGGCTTCATATCGCGGTAAATAATGGGGTGCGGCTTTTGCGAATGCAGATAGTTCAAAGCATCACAAATCTGCATAGCCCAGTGGATCACATTGTCCTCTGATTGGGCTCCATGCTCTTCCAGAATCTTATCCAGCGATTCGCCTTCGATGTAGTCCATGACAATGTAGATCGTCTGACCGTTATCAATAATATCGACGATGCGGGGGAAGGCGGGGTGATCCAAGCGCTTGATCAAGTTGGCCTCGGCCATCAGGCTGTTGACCACGATCTCGTCATTTTTGGAAACGCCCTTTTTCCGAACCTCTTTGACCGCCCACTGCTTGTTGAGTCGCTTATCCATTGCCAGATAGACAACAGACATACCGCCTCGACCGATCTCGGTCAGAATCTCATATTTGCCGTCGATTACACTTCCGATTTGTGTCATACGCCGTCACCTCACTCCGCTCTCACAAGAAGCACAGAAATGTTATCTCGTTCCTTGCGTGATTTTGCCAAATCAATCAGGTATTTGCAGTTGCTGTGCATGGCGTTTTTGTTTACCAAATTGACGGGGTTCAAAGATTCGTAGATTTCCTTCGGTGTAATCTCATGCCGGAAACCGTCAGAGCAGAGCATATATGCTCCAGGAAGTGTTTTGCCATAATATAAAGCCGGCTCCACGTTCTTGGATGCACCGACACACTGAAGCAGCATATTTCTTTTGGGATCAACCTTCGCTTGCTCCAAGGTCATCGTACCGCGCATAATCTCCCGATGCACGTAGGTTTGATCTTCCGTCATCTGTCTGAGATCGCTCCCAATATAGTAGGCTCTGCTGTCTCCCACATGTGCAATCAGATAAGAATCGCCAATGAACAACATCCCGGTGAATGTTGTACCCATGTTGCCGCCGTTGGTACTGCCGTAGGTCATGATCTTCACATTGAGTTCCTTCAGCAGCAGGCTCCACTTGTTTCCGATCACCTGTAAATTCGGCTCCACAAGTTCATATGGGAGAACCTTATCGAACCACGCTTTGAATGCTCGGATTACCGTGGCGCTGGCAAGCTCTCCTTTGGAAAGTCCTCCCATGCCATCACAAATGATAGCCATTAAGACCTCTCCGGAGGGTGTGCTTGCATGTTCAATCAGAGCGCTGTCCTGATTTGTGCTCTTTACATTGCCAATGTCCGTATCCGCAGTTGCAATAAATCGCACGATGTCTTTCTCCCTTCGTCTCAATGAATATGGAATTCAAATTCTTCATTTGCCAGCTGCAAGATGTCTCCATCGAAAATTTCAACCTCGTCTTCGGGCGTCAACATATAGCCGTTCCGGAAGGTCTTGTTCGTAGAGTTTCTGTCACAAATAAAGAAACGATTACCTCTCTTGATAATATCCGCATGACTCCTGCTGATTGCTCCGTTGTTTGAGATGAAGCAGTCTACGTAGCTGCGTTCCTTACCAATTCGGAATACTGGCTTATTGATGCTGATTCGTTCGTTCATCGACCGGCGAATCAGGTAAGGATAACGATTATCTATACTTTCCGCTGAAAACTGTGATGGAATGTCTGTCAGCAAGCCCGTCTCTTCTACTACTGGAGGCGATCCCGAAGGGCTGCCAAATGGTTCGGTATCCCCATATTCGCTGCCGCCCAAAAGCCCTGTTTCTTCTTGCCCGTCCGGGAACTGTGTCGCATCCAGCAAACCGGTATCTTCGTTCCATTGCGGGAATTGGGCTGTATCAAGCAGGCCGGTTTCTTCGCTCCATTGAGGCGCAAAATGTGTCTGCGGTGCGAATGCTTTTTGTGCGCCATTCGATCCTCTGTTGCCCGGAGTATCTAATAGTGCAGTATCATCGGGGAATTCTTCTGTCAGCAAGCTGGTTTCTTCAATGCCCGGCTGTGATCTTCCAACTGCATTCGTTCCTTGTAAAAGGTCAGTAGCCGGATCGTACCCGGGGAGATTATCTGTTTGTGGTTCGCCTTGCGTTCCGTAATGGCTATAGTAGTCAGCTTGCTTATTTGTGATAAAGCCACTCATGGATGTCTGCGTTCTTCGCAGTTGTTCCGCAACCCGTGCATCATATCGCTTGATATAGGCCAAAATCAGATCCGGCGTATAACCCTGCTGGCTGCGCAACAGCGACAAAAACCTTGCGGGGTACTGCATATCCTCTTCGGATGCGGGTCGCCACTGACAAATGATCGTCTCTATCAAATCTCGTACACCAACACGCGGCAAGTCGGAGAAAAGGGGGAGATATATAAATTGAAGCTCTTTTGTGTATTGGTTGATGAAGATGTATCGTAAATCCGCAATCAAGTGCCTGATTGCCAGGCCGCTGGTAGTAAGCTTTCTTTCCAAGAGGACAATTTGCGCAATGATAAAATGAAATTCATATCCTGTTAATTGTTGTTTGAGATAATCAAATAAACTACTTCCCTGCGGACCGGTGAATTCAAGAAGGTTGGATTTCAATATGGTTGGCTTGAGGAGCCCTCTAAACCCTCTTTGCGAAACCATAGAAAGGTCGCGTTCTGCCAGTTGCTCACCGCGAAGTAGCTTGACCCTTACGATCAGCCTGGAGTTTTTGTTTTTGGCTTTATATTTTGGCATAATTGTTGCCTCATTGGAGAAGAATTATCAGTACAATGCGGAATTGACATTCTAAATATAACTGCTTTTCGTAGAACTATGAAATATAACAAATCCGCAAAAGGGTAATTCACCCATTCATACTATTTTATAGTATAATATGTGCTTGATAGAAAGTCAATCTTAAGTGCGTTTTTTATCAAAAAAAGTCGAATTTTGCCAGCAGATTTACTGCAACTGCCGTCCTGCGGCGTATAGAACGGATCGGCACAACGCAAAGTGCGGTCATTTATGGTCAATTCTCGTGTCAAACGGAGGTTCATCAAATGGGTCGACGAGGCGAAAGCATTTTCAAACGCAAAGACGGACGGTGGGAAGCACGGTACAAAGTTGGGCTGGGCAGCAGCGGTTATGCAAGATACCGCTCCGTCTACGGAAAAACCTATTCGGACGCCAAAGAAAAGCGCAGAGTTGCCATGAAGGAAGACTATATTCCGCAAAGCAAAAACTGTTTTTCTGACGTCATCTATCGCTGGCTACGCAGCAAAGAAACGGATGTAAAAGCATCAACAATGCAGAAATATCGGCAATGTATTGATACGCACATTCAACCCTTTTTCGGAGAAATGCGGTGCGCCGCAATTACTCCGGCGCTCGTCGAGGAATTTCTGCATCGCAAGTGGGAAAGCGGCAGGCTGGACGGCAAAGGCGGTCTGTCGCAAAACTCAATCCGCGGGATGGGATTGCTCCTGCAATCCCTTTTGGAGTATGGCTGCACCAACAATCTCGGGGTACAGCCGATGATAAAGGTCAAGAAGCCTAAAGCGGAGAAAAAAGCGATCTCCGTTCTGAAATGCCATGAACAGCGTTCCATGGACGCCCTGCTGCTGGAGTATCCGCACGAAGCGAATCTGGCGATCTATCTTGCGCTTCATACGGGGCTGCGGATCGGCGAGGTCTGTGCCCTACGATGGAAAGACATAGACTTCATCGAGCAGCAGCTCCGCGTTAGTGCAACTGTCGTTCGCGACCGGAGCGGCGCTTTGACTCTCGGTGCGCCGAAAAGCGCTTCCTCCGCAAGGCGCATACCGCTAACCAAAAAGCTGGCACAGTTACTGCTGAGCGAGAAACAGGAGTCCTCATCGGACTACGTCTTCGTTTCGCCCTGCACGGGTCGCTTTTTGAATCCTCGAACGCTCGAGTACCGGCTGGAATCCTTTCTGAAAAAGCATCAACTCCCAAAGATCACGTTTCACGCGCTGCGTCACACTTTCGCAACGAGGTGGATCGAATGCGGATTGGATATCAAATCTTTAAGCGAGGTGTTGGGACACACAAGCGTTCAGATTACGCTGGATATCTATGTGCATTCCTCCGACGAACTGAAGCGGGAAGCCATTGAACAAATCGAACGAATAACTGGTCACAGCACTGGTCAGGCAGAAGCGGGAAGCGTTGCATAGCAATGCTTCCCGTTGCTTTTTCCCATATTTCATAGTTCTACGAAAACTGCAGGCGATTCTGTCGGGATCGCCTGTTTTCTGTGTGTTGATAGAAATCGGTTGACCTTTGCTGTTTTGAATTACTATAGGATAAGACATGCTATTAGGGGCAAATGCAACAGCTATGATACAAGGAGTTGCTTTGATAACATCTATACCGATGTAAAGCATTCTGATTGCTATATTATATCATTGTATTGCTATTATTTGCAATATGTATCAATAAATAATCGGATGATATAATGGTATCATATTAGCGGTGATGAAAATGCAAACGCGATATGAACAGCAGTACATCAAATTTGGCCTGAAGGTGCAGTATTATCGGAAGCTACGCGGCATGACGCAGGAAACCTTTGCGGATAAACTTGGTCTCTCGTGGTCTTATGTAGCCAAGATTGAAAGCCCCGCAAGGGCGTTTGGCGTGTCTATGGAAACACTCTTCAGGATCGCTGAAGTCTTGGATGTTCCGGTTGCAAAAATGTTTGAAGACTAAACAACAACCCGGCAGTCTCACTCAGTAATGAGATCGCCGGGTTGTTGCCAGCCATAGTGATGATGAACAAAATCAGATTGCAAACCCGCAAATAGATGAGAACGCGATACGACGAAATCTGTAAGGTAGCAAAAAGTCAGAACAAGTCAGGAGATAACAAGGGGGCGTTTTTGCGGGCAGATGTAAAGCAAGATAGATTTCTAATCTAAACCGCTCTTTCTGCTCCACAGATAGATGCAACGCAAGCAACTATATTGTGCTTACCCCGCGTTATACCCTTGACAAATTGAATAATTTGGGTATAATTGGGTATAATGGTATAGGAGGTGCAGCAATGATGAATGATTCAGAAAATCGCGTCTATGCGCTGGAACGGGAAATCGCCTCGCTTCCCGCAGGAAGCATCACGACAAAAAAAGTCAAAAACGGCGTCTACTATTATCACCGCGTCACTGTGAACGGCAAGCGGAAAGAAACCTATATCGATTCCGAAAAAGCGTTGGAACTGAAAGCGCAGATCGAGAAACGAAAGACGCTTGAAAAAGAACTGAAAGGTCTGAAAGCGGCCTTGCCGAAAGAAGCACGCAAAAACGCTCCCCAAAAGAACGATGCTGAGCCCTTTCACACCTACGTTCGCATCGGGGATTCGCTGAAACGATACGCGGAACAGGTGAAGCGCTACAAGAAAAGACATTGCTTTGCCAAACTCAAAGAGTTCATTTATGACCGTACCACAGAAAAGGTAATGATCCTCTATGGTCTGCGGCGGACGGGTAAAACGACCCTGATCCGTCAGGTGATCGCGGATATGCGCGAGGAGGAACTGCAGAAAGCCGTGTTCATTCAGATCAAGTCCACCGATACGCTGGCAGACGTGAACGCAGACCTGAAGCGGCTGGAATCCGCCGGTTATCAGTACGTTTTTATGGACGAAGTCACCCTGATGCAAGACTTCATCGAAGGCGCCGCACTGTTTTCCGACATTTTTGCCGCCTCCGGTATGAAGATCGTACTTTCCGGCACGGATTCTCTCGGCTTTCTTTTCTCGGAGGACGAGCAGCTCTTTGATCGCTGCGTCCTGCTCCACACGACGTTCATTCCGTACCGCGAATTCGAGAGCGTCCTCGGCCTCAAGGGCATCGACGAGTATATTCGCTACGGCGGGACGATGAGCCTCAGCGGCGTCGATTACAACGAAAACTCGTCTTTTGCAAGCGCAAAGAAGACGGGCGAATACATTGACAGCGCCATTGCGAAAAACATTCAGCATTCTTTGAAGTGCTATCAGAACGGCGAGCATTTCAGAAGCCTACGGGAGCTGTACGACAGGCATGAGCTGACCGGCGCGATCAATCGCGTCATCGAAGATATGAACCACCGCTTTGCAGTCGAAACGCTGACACGGACGTTTGAATCGAATGATTTAGCCATTTCGGCAAGAAATCTTCGCCGCGACCGCAGCCGACCCAATGATATTCTTGACCGTGTTGATATTCCTGCCGTGACGGCGCACTTGAAAGAAGCGCTGGAGATCCTCAACAAGGAAGAACAACGCGTTGCGATTCACGACGCCCACGTGTCCGAGATCCGCGAATACCTGAAACTTCTTGATCTTGTGATGGATATCGACGTGAATCACATTCCGTACACCGGGCAAAAAGACACCGTTTCCGTGATCACGCAGCCGGGTATGCGGTATGTGCAGGCAGAGGAACTGGTGCAAAGTCTTCTTTCGGACGCCGTGTTTGCAGAGCTGGATATCGTCGAACGAAACGCAGTTTTTGAACGTATCCGCAGCGAGATCAAAGGCCGCATAATGGAAGAGATCGTCCTGCTGGAAACCAAGCTGGCGAAGCCCGATATGCAGGTATTCAAGCTGCAATTTGCCATCGGAGAATTCGACATGGTGGTATGTAATCCGATGACGCTTACCTGCAAGATCTATGAAATCAAACATTCCACGGAAGCGACCGCAGAACAGTATCGGCATTTGACGGATGCGCAGAAATGCGCCGAAACGGAACGGCAATACGGCGCGATCACGGGAAAATATGTGATCTATCGCGGCGAGCCGCGTTCGGAAAACGGCGTCGAATATATCAATGTCGAAGAATATCTGCGCGATCTTTGATTAACTGCAAGCCGCCGTGCAACACGCTTTTTCTTTGCGCATTCATTTTGGGTTTCGGTCTTGGGCAAACCTGCAAATAGTTGTCAAGCCCCAAAATGCAAACGAATTGTATTGCGCGTGAGAACCGAATGCAGGCATAACAAACAGACCTGCAAAGGAAACTGCTTCGCAGATCTGGGAGATCATTAAC
>Ga0310690_10002508_pt1 | contig 29635 bp, 30 predicted proteins | sample AusTroGonzalo_MG_2_FD_207661 | JGI IMG/M metagenome (GOLD analysis project Ga0310690, IMG submission 207661) | Bovine rumen microbial communities from tropical cattle in Woodstock, Queensland, Australia - Gonzalo_04 (v2) (version 2) | ecosystem: Host-associated > Mammals > Digestive system >...
AAAATAACAACTGATAAAGGAGAATATGATGCCGGCACATCTTGCAGTGGTTTTCTTTCAGGTTGTTTATCAAAAGTCAATGCATTCCATAAAACAATACATATAGATGCAATTACAATAGTTTTTGAAAATTATGATTCATTAGAACCAACCTCTTCAAGAAGCGTTGCATTTTATGTAAAACCGGATTCAAATAAAAAAGACAAAGAAGAAAAAGAATTAGATATAAATGCTATAAAGGGTATTAAAAAATCATCAACAGTTGCATTTCCACAAACTTGCCATACATGTCTAGTAGAAAATGAATTTTCAGAAATTGATACTATTACTCATATTGCACTTAGTGATGATTATATTAATGAATTATTAAAAGTATATAATGAAGGTTTTGAAAACAGATCAAGTTATGTCCAATTTAAAGACAAATTTAAAAATGCTAATGGAGAAAACAAGTTAAGACATAAATGGAAATACAAAGTAGGTTTAGGAGTTCATTTAGAGCTAGATAATGAAAGCGAAAAAGAAGACAGTAAAAAACATATTATTTGTTATAAAGAAACAACAGAAAAAACTGTATCACCAGCATCAAAATATGATTTAACGGATATTACTGAAAGCTTTAAAGCAGAATGTTATAAATGGATAACAAGCCATGTTAAAGAAGGTATAGCAAAAATCAATGCTAAAATTAAAGAGCTAAATGTAAATATTGAAAACTCTAAAGAAAAATATACACCAGATGAAATAAATGATAAAATAAAAGCATCATGCTATTCTGAAAGAGGTTTTATATATTCTGATAAATTTGGAATTAAAAAAGTTGGAGATATTACTGCAACATTCTTTAAATTTGATTGGACAGATGATTATAAGATTGAATCAGTAACAATTGAAAATGATGAATTAGGTGATACTGGAATAGATATTGAAGGTCTATTAGGTCTAAAATCTGATCATCACCATACATATAAAGAAAAAGATGATGTAAATTGTAAAATTCCAGAGGATGCAAAATTCTGGAAACTGAATAAGTACAACAATAACAACAAAAATAGTTCTAAATGCAGATTAAGCAATTACAATCCTCCAATATATGAAATATCATATAGTGGTGAAGTAAATGTTGAAAAATATATTTTATGCATAGTTAAAACCCAATATCCTGGAGAAAATGCAGATTACAATTTGAAACAAGTGATTCCAACTGGATCAAATTATCCATCAATAAGTTATGATTCAAAGGAATTTTATGATATTGACTATGACATTAGAACAGCTAATTACAATGCTAAAAAATTCAAAGCTAAAGTTGAAGATCCATATTCAACAATATTAGAAAATCTGAAAAAAGAAATTCCATTTGAAATAGATGGTATTAAACGTAGTGATACAAAAACGTCATCTTTTTCTGAAATAGATGATATTGTAAGAGAAGAAAAATCTAAGCATAACAATAAGGATCCATATTTAATAGTCATTTATTCTAATAATGATAGACCTGAAATAGAAGTAGAAAATGATGAATTTGAAGGTGGAATCCATTTGATGAAATCTGAAAATGAAGCATTTACTGGTAATGATATTGCATGCGGTTTTTCTGTTGATATTCCATATATTCTTGATCCATCTGAACCTGGTGGAAAGCATTATTTAACAGAAAATGAAATGGAAAAATATGGTTATAGTGATAAAATAAAAGAGTCTATTGGAAATAGTGATGTAGTAAGTGTTTCTGGTGATTCAGCAACAATGCGTGTACATTTGCCAGAAACAAAACAAATGACAATTCCTGTAGCAGGAACAGATATAACAGTTTATGTAAGTTGGAAAATAGATGGAAAAACTTATAAGCCTGGCGCTGAAGTTTTAGTTCCTTGCTATCCAACCAGATATAAAAATAACCATAGTCTATTTCCGTTCGGTGATGGCTGCACAATATCTGCAGTATTAGATGTTTCAAGAGATCCATTTTAAACATTGAATAACCATGAGCTTAGAACAACAAATCGAAGATTATGTAAACAATGCACTATCTACAAGATATCAAAATTGCTTAGTGCAAGGTGGCAATTATGAAAAGAACTATTGCATTGGTTTTTCTGATGGATTTACTAGCAATTCTAATGGAATGCGAATAGATTTAAGTGCTTACAACACAAAAGTCATATTGAATGATTTGTCAGGAGACCATCTCAAGGTTTTCACTAAAAGACAACCTTTTACTATAAAAAGCTCAGTTTTAGTTGAAGATGGTGTCTTAAGTACAAAAAATCTAGTTGTAAACAATTTTGCGATTGAAAACAACAAGATAACATATTCAGATGCAAGCAATGATCCAATAGATGTCAAGATGCAGTTTGTTTTAGATGCTAGTGAAGACCAGTCAATCAAACTTAGCAATGCAATTGGCAATATCATTCATGAAGTAACTAACAGATTCAACAACAGATCACAATTGACTGGAAACTATGTTCCTGCACGAATTGATGACTATTCAGTAGATTTTACATATAAAACGCTGTTTGGCAATCAATTTGAAAATAACGAATGTGTTTTTGCTGGAGAAATAAACAACATCTCTAATACAGATGGAAGCTATGATCAGCGCATCTTTTCATTGAGGTCATATTTGCTGAATAAAATGTCTAGCATTCATCCTTTGATTGAGTTGTCATATGACATTGACGCTAAAGAATCAGATTTCTACTGCACAGCATATTTTGGAGAACCCGATGACAAACTATACAGGCAAATGGTTGGATTTGACCTATATTTGCCCCTTAAGCTAAAAATTTCAAATGGTGCTTTGAGTGTCTTGAATTCTAATCTGAAAATAAACGACTATGATGTAACTTGTCCTAATTTAGATGCTGTTCTAAACAAACAGTATGTCTTATATGTCCACCAGTATGGAAACAATGATCTTGAATTTGAATTAAAAGAACACTATGGAGATTTTTCAATTCAGTGGACTTCTCCTTGGGATTTTTCTAAAAATGAACCAAGATATCCAATAGCTTTTCCTCAAAGCTTCATTTTTGATTTCATTACTGATTTTGTTTTCAACTACCATACCGGTGAAATAGATTTCAACAGAATTGATTCAGCATCAGACATTGCATATCAAGGAAACATAAAATCTATAGAAAATACATATAGCAATCTTCAACGAGCAGTCCAAAAGTCAAATGCTATATTAGATTGCTTTGAAGTATCAGATGATCAAACAATAGAATCATTAATCAACAAAACACTTTATCAATAAAAAACATGAATCTAGACGCATTAATTGAATCAACACTTTGGAGAAACACTTCTGACTACACTCAGAATTTTGCAACTTCTATTGGAACTAATGGAAGAAAAGTCATTGATTTAAGAGAATCAACAATGTATGCTCCAACTTCATATGAACCGGTCACTTTTAAAAGAGAAAGTGGAGATTCTTTGCAGTCTCCAACAGTTGACATTCAAGGAACATTGAAAGCAGACCAAGTGAATTTCAGCAATGGGGCTTCTTTGAAGTACAACAGTTCTCTAAAAGCAATGGAAATGAGTTCAGGAAGCAAAAAAGCGGTCTTCAAATTGAAATCCTCAGATGATTTTGAAAATTTGACTTCATTGCAGAAAGCAACAGCGACTCAAATTGCAACTCTTGGAGACATTGCAGAGCTTGAAAACAGATTGAGCATCAACAAGGAAAAAATAGAAATCTTGATTGACATTCTGAAGTTATATCCTGAAATGGAAGACAAAATAGACCAGATTGAAGACATTGAAAACGAAATAAAAGATGAGGAAGGTTAATTATGTCTGACTCAATTGACGTTACAGAGAAGCTAAAGACATTTTTGAATGACAGGTACAGCTTGAAGACTAAAGTCAAAAACGCTGTTTCAAACAGCTATCCTTTGAATTTAGGAAACACCTTTGAGAACTATGGCTCTGAAATAAGTAAGCTTTATGGAAAAGACATCTGTGGAGTGAATGCAGCAGATGCAATGTACCCATGGAGCCATCCTGAATATCCACTATTGCGTTCTGGCAGTTTTGACATCAATGATGTTTTCATCAAATCTCAACTATATGCTGAACAGGGAGGTCCAGACTGCCCACTTCATAAATTGAACAGAAGAAATAAAGGAAAACAGGTTACAATTCCAGGAGTCAGAGAATTAAAGATAAAAAGCTTAGACAAATTCAACTTTTGGTTCATTGGACTAGAGTGCGAATCTGCATATTTTCCAGAATTAGAAAAAATAGAATATACTAGCAGTGAATCTTCAGCATTTGCATGTCCAATTTATGCGCCAAGGTTGAAATCTATGTCTAAAAACTGCGGAACAATTTATGTTGACGTCAATAATCTTTTTTCTGGTTCTTTGCCTGATTTTTCATATAAAGGATTGAATGAGAATGATTTGTCTGCTTTCTATCCAATGATAGAAAATGGACAAGCAACAGATTATGTTGTTCCATCGGGTTCTAAGACGTCAATTGGAAGATATGCATTCAATGGTTTCTACAAATTAGAGAACATAACTATACCTGAAACAATAACAAGGATTGAAGATTCTGCATTTGAAAGCTGCAATATGCTAGAAGAATTCACTATTCCTCAGTCTGTAGTTTACATTGGCAAACGTGCATTCTATACTGCTTCTAGCATGCCTAAAAATATAACATTTGAAGGTAAAACAATGGAAGAAGTCCAAGCAATGGAAAACTATCCATGGAATGTATCTTACGATGTAAGTACTTTCATATGCACTGATGGAACAATAACAGTCAAACGCAAATAGATAACAGGAATTTTTACAATGAGTGATAAACTTTTTTCAAATGAAATATTGTCTGGGCTGGTCAAAGTAAAGAAATGCATTGCTGGCATTGAGGCTCCTCTTAAGAAAAGAGGAGTTCTTGGAAAGAAAGAGAGTTTAGAACCAACAGATTCATCTAGCAAAATAGTTTCATTGGTTGAAAACATGAAATCTGATTCTTTTTATGGAGTGTCTATAAATGATTTCTATTCATTCAATGATGGAGTCCTTGAAGAAATAACAGAAAATGCAGATGATCTAGTTGGTTTCAAAATGGGAACTAAATACAACCATTTTACTTCAAGGACAGCAAATACTAATTCTCAAGAATATCTTTTGAACAACTACAAGTCTATTGGAACAGGAAATTCTTTGAATGGAAAATACATGAGAAAGAAAGCTGTCTATGGAAACCATACATTAGTGAATCCTTATGTAAATGCTTTTGGAAGAAACCAATATGGAACAACGATCATCCAAGAAGATGACTACAACTATGCATTTATGAATTCTCCAGCACTTTCTTCAGCTGAAATAAACACGATGTTCTGCACTGGCGGATTCAACTATGCATTCTGCAATTGCAAAAACTTGAAAGAAGTTGTTTTCAACATCAAATATGCCCATCGGGAAATTCCTGATTTTGGAGATGCTAATTTTGATGGAGGATATGGAAGTACTCGTTTCTATAAGACTTATGATGAGCTTCCAAAAAAAGATACTCGGGGATTTAATTTTTCTCCAGATGGTGAAAACAGTGGTTTGGTTCTTGAAACATTTTCATCATTTGAATATAATAAATGGGTCAAGTTGACACATGATACTCGTGGTGTCCATGGAGGTCCATTCCTCAAAAATGCATTTGAAGGTTGTACTGCACTTAGAAGAATTGCATTTCCAACACTTTATAAAGATGATATTATATTAACACCAGATTTTTATCCTTGTACTGCTTGTAATGGAAGAGGAGGAACAACCATTAACTATTCAAATGGAGGTAGTAAATGGCAACCATGCAGTGCTTGTAATGGAACAGGAAAAGAACCTCAAAGAGCACATTTTTCAACTAAAGAAGATTTCACAAATTATTTCGGCTTAAATACTGTTTCAGCCGATGTCGTCTTTGAATTCAAAGATGGAGCATTTCACATTGATGAAATGTATAACAACTAACAATTTAACATAGAAAAATATGAGCACAGAATTAGAAACACTACAAGAAAATACTCAAAGACTGACAAATGTCATGGACAACTACCTTGATGTTGTCAGAGATTCACTTTCAGGTATGGCTGACAAAGTCAGCAGACTCGCCGGGAGCATCCATGGAAGCGGGGAATCAACAATTCCAACATCCCAATGCATGTTCTCAGAAGAAAGTCAAGAACTTCTTCAAGAAATCAAGACAAATCAAACTGAAAATTTTGGTCTTATTTTAAGTAAACTAGATGAGATTTATCAGATATTAAATAATTCTTCAGATAATGGAATATCTAGCATTACTGATTATTTAACATCAGATGATGAGAAAGATTATCTAATACAGTCAACAATAAATCAAATGTTAGCAGATGAATCTTTATCATCATTTACAAATGATATTTCCTCATTAATAGAAACTAGCATAAATGATAGAAATAATCTTATTAATAGGACTCCAACAGAATATGATTTTTCTAATGATTTTGAAAAAATAGATTCAATAGATGAAGTTATCAATTTATTAGATAGCATTGATCAATCTAATAATACTTTTTCACTTAAAAGAGATAATAGTTCTCCTGTTGATAATGGATTCACATTTGGATCATATCTTAGAACTCAACTTGAAAGTGCTTTAAAAGATATTAATAATGCAAAAAATAATCCACCTTCTGGTGTATACATAGAATATGAAGAAGCATTTCAACATAATTATTGTAAGAATGCAAGAGCAATAATAAATAAACAGAGACAAATATCAGAAATAATTGATATTGTTGTTCAAAAGCTTAAAGATCAATCAAATCCTTTTTATCTTGCTGGATTTATTTTAGGATTTACTAAAAATAAAAGTAAATGCAATAAATATAAAAGGATTTACAATCATGTTCAAAAAGGAAATGCTTCTATAATAACTGATCCAGAAAAACAAGAAGAATTTGAATTAAAATATTTTTCAACTGATTTTATATTATCAATTTTAAATAGTAATATTTCTATTCCATTTTCTAAATCTTTAATTGATTATTCTAGAGTAAAAAATACAGTAAATATTGTTCCAATTTTAGAGTCAGCTTTAGAAACAATAGATGATACCGAAATTACTGATGCAATAAGAAAAATGACAATGAATGCAAGTGATGGTTTAGTTATGTCAAAAGATAATTTTGATAAAATCGTCTTAGCTGAAGTTCTAGCAAATGCTATATCTAATACTTCATCATCACGCTCTTTAACTACTAATAAACGAGATTTTATGGGTCTAGATAGCCGAGAATGGAAATGGGTATTTACTATAGGACTTATATGTGCGGGAATAATGGCCTTTGGAATTATGACTGGTACTCCAGAAATTGCTTTGTTTTTCTGTTTAATTGTTATTGGTTTTGGTTTTGTTGCTATTCTTTTTGATAGTGCTACGCGCAGTAGAGATTCTAAAAGAAAAGCCTTTGATATAACATCTAATCTTTTTGATGATATAAAGGAACTTATAATATTAATTGAAGATTTGACAAAAGATTCTAGACAAAAACTTATTTCAGTATTATATGAAGACATAAATGCTCATCATGCTATATCATTAGATCAAAAAGAGCTAATCTGGAGATGGAAAGATGACATTGTATGGGGTGCAAATTTCTGGTTTGATAAAACCCATAATATTCCATATAGTGATCCTGATAGAATTAAAATTCAGGATCGTGGAGTAGGATATTGGTACTATTATGGTGACAATGGAGAGGAAGTTACAGTAAAGTGGTGTGAAACTACTGGACAATATGAAGAAGATATTACTGGTACAGCATTTTCAATTACAGATTTAAATATTGGAAAAATAACTCTTCCAATGGTTTCACCTGGAACAATTCAAACATCAACAATAACAATTACATTACATGATCCAAAATGGAAAGACCTTAAAACAGGAAAAGTTTATCAACCTGGAGAAACTGTTGATGTTGGATTCTTCTATAAGGGTGAAATAACAATATCTCAATCAGATCCAGATTATGGAATTTGTACTAACTTTGAATTAATAGATTCTGAATTCTAAGAAATCAACAATTCTTAAAAATCCTCCCAAATGGGAGGATTTTTTAATCTTCAATTTCTCCAAATCTTCGTTGAGTAGAAATTATCCATTGGATGATTCCACCTTTCAACTTTCCTTTGTTGTTTGGATCAGCAATGTATTTTTGGAGTTTTTCCCATTTTTCATTTCTTTTCATATGTGGAGGAGTTTCATCTCCCCAAAGAAATCCTTTGTCAATTTGCGACAGCTCCTGGAAGCGTGACTTTGGATCATCATTGCTTAAGCGTTTTGACATGTTTATTGCCATCCATCCATAGACCATATTTTCATCAGAGCAGTCAAATATGTCAAAGACTGTTTTGTTCGCAGTGTTCACTAATGTCGTATGCCAGTCTCCTTCACCATGCTTTCGTTCTTCCTCAGTTGGCCTAAGAATGAAGATATAGAGTCCACCCGGAAGCATCTCAGCTGTTTCTTCTACAGAGAATCCATTTTCTACATTCATTCCTGAAACATCGACATCTTTTCCTGTAAAAACATCATTGTAGATCTCATCTATTTCTGCTTTTATGAAATATGACTTGAAATTGTTCATTATCTTCTGTGGGCTGCATGCACCTTGGTTTTTTTCCATGCCATATCCAAGTCTATATTTTATCTGAAGTTTTCTGCATACTTCTTGATATGACATATTCAATCCAATGCATAATGCCCTAATAGTACAATCTGGAAGGAATCTTTGCCATGGATTTCCATTTACGTATTTGTAATTCATATGAAAGCAGAAAAGTAATTAATAAAGTATAATTAATTACTTTTATTCTACTTAGGCCATGGCAGACTATAAGACAACCAAAACCATAGATCAAATCATATACAATGATCAGGTAGTCACAGACATAAATTTTAGCAACTTGTCATCTGACATTGAAGAAAGCATAAACAGTTCTATTCCAAACCAACTACAGCCATTGGATGACAAAATAGCACAGCTTTCTGGAGCGATTGATGAAAATACACAACATATCGATGTTGTTGAAGGAGCTGCTATTACTAGAACTGACCTAGAAGCTGAAGTAGAAGATAAATTAACAAGAAAAATAGAAGTTTTTGAATTATTGCTTTCAGACAAGCTGTCTGCAGTCAACATAAATGGATTCCCTACAAAAGACATTGAATTCAACAATGACTTTGTAGTAAATCAAAACATCATTGATAAATCTGTTTCTATTGGATTGAATTCTTCAGGAAACATCATCAATCAACTGTCTATTGCAATTCAAAACAAGAACAATGATGCTCCAACAAATCAAGAATTTTTTAGCCTTTCAACCGACATGGTTGAAGCATTTGATGAAGTAGCGGATGTTACAGCTGCGCTTAATGAGAAAATAAATGGATTAAGTACAGCTATTGAAAGTTTTTCTGAAAGTGGACAGCCCGGTGAGTCATTTTCAGACAAGTTGAAACTTAATGAACTAAGCATTGGAAACATAGTCCATTCTCATTATGAAGTGTCAGAAGACATTGATGATGGTGAAGATTCTATAACTACTGAATATGGAAAAATTTCATTCCTTTCAAACTACTTCTATTTGAAAGATGAAAATACAAATAGAGAAGAACTCATTGGCAATGTCATTTCATCAATCGTTTCTTCTGTCATAAGCAATGGAGGCTGGAATTCTGGATCATCACCGGGTGGTGGATCAGGTGGTGGTGAATCTGGAGGAGATACAGCTAGCGCATTGTCAGTATATTTAGAAAATGATCCTACAGACATATATCAGTTCAACTATACTTTTAGTGCTGAAGGTGGTGATGATGTATTTTACATAGTTCAAGGAAATACTGATTGGCAGATCAGTTCTAATTCTGAATTTCTCCATGTCTTTGTAGATCCACAAAGCACAGAAATAGAAACAGAACCTCTTCCTGTTTCATTGACTGTTGATCAAAATAATACTTCTGACCAACGCTTGATGATAATTACAATATCAATCGGATATCCTGTTGTCACATCTACAAAGCAGATCTATGTCTATCAAGAGGCTGCTTCAGGAGGTTCATCTGGAGGAGGAACAATTCCATCAGATGTTGCTCAAACAATAGCAACGCTTGAAGAAGAAATAATAAAAATCAAAGAAGACTTGTACAATAAAGTTCCAGTTGAAGATGATGTCCAGCAAGACAGCCAATCTTCGGATGATCAAGGAGATTCTTCTGATGATATGCCCGATGATGATCAAACTGATGACGGTGATGACCAATCTGATGATTCATCGGATTCTTCTTCTAGTGATTCTGATGAATCTGAAAGTGAAACAATTTATGCATATGGTGAAGCAAAGACAGATACTAACAAAGCTTTGATAGATGAATTGTCTGCTAAAGTCGATCCATCATATCAGCAGGTTGTTGATCTCGTCTTTCAAAGGTTTACAGATGAAGATACAATAGCGCAGTCTGTAGAACTTTCAAATGTAGTGATGTATCAAGAATTGACTGCAGTCATTGATGACATTTCTGCAAAAATAGATGCAGTGAACCAGAACTTCAATGTTGACCAGTTGTCTTCAGAATTAGAACGCCATGATCAAAAGATAAATGACAATGCTCAAGGTATTTCAAACTTAGAACAGTCAATAGCTGATAAAACTAATGAGTTAAGCACTGATATTGATCTAATTACAGCAAGCCTTACTGGTGACATCAATACTTTGAATTCATCTGTAAATGATATCAATACGCGTATCATTGACATTGAAAACATCTTAGGAACACAAGAAGGTGAAAGTCCTTTAGTTAACATCTATAATCAGGTTCTTTCTGCAAAATCAGACATTGTTGCTCTTTCATCGGTTGTTTCTTCTATATATAATCGTATTCAAAATTTTGGAAATGAAGTTCTTAGCATGGAAAATTCACATGCTTATGAACTTTCAGTTTTAAGCAAAGAAAATAAAAATCTAGACAATAGATTGTTGCTTCTAGAGCAAATGAATACGCTTGTCATAGAAGAACTTATGAGAAATAATCCAGATTTTGAAATTGACACAACACCATATCATAGCATAGTATATTTTGTTCCTAAATATTCTATGAATTCGAACTCTGAAGAGCAAATCCAATATGCTTCATATGCATTCAAGTCAGGTGAACCTATAATAAATGCAGTTCCAGAAGATCCACCAGATATGACTTCAGATGCATATTTCCCATACAATCCTAGCAATGGCAATCCAGAGCTATTGTATGGTCCATTGCGTAATACTGCAAGAGCTTTCTCTAAATGGCAGTATACAGGAATAACTGACAATGGTGAACTTATAGAAAATATTGAAAGTTTACCTTCAGTAATGCCAAACTACACTATTATTGCACATGCAGTATATGAAGATATGATAGCGATAGTTTATTAACAGTCTTCCTCATCTTCATCTTCATCATCTTCTTCAGAATATTCTTGGTCTTGCAATGCCAGTTCAGCATCATAAACAAGGCCATTTACTTGTTTTGTCAGAAGATCTACTGTCTTTCTGACATCAAGATAGTCCCAATCTAGTGACTCCTTCATGAATTCATTAGTATCTAGGTCTGTCTGGAAGTTTGTAACTAAGGCTTCTAGATTGATAAGGCATTCTTGGACGCTTTTAGCATTTGAAACGATGTCTTGTGAATGGACTTGTGCTCTGCTCATTGTTTTATTGTTTTTTCTAGTTGTTTAAAATCATTAATCCACATGTCTTTGATTTCAGTGGACTTAATAATAAGATACTCTTCTTTCTTACTTTTTAGAAGCTGATATAGCTCTTCTACTTTTTCTTTAGTGATAGAGACAATTGGCATCTTCAGGAGATAGTCAAATGACCCATCAATCCTAATGATCTTGTCAGTTTTGTCTAACTGCTCTTCAATTTCAGCTTTCTTCTTGTCAGCTATAACAATGGTCTTGTTAATGATCCCTTTGCAGAACAGATACTTAGCTACAAGCATCTTCAGTTCTTTCTCGAGAGTTTTTAATAAATAGTCTTTGCGCTTCTGATAGTATTTCAACCTAAGGTCAATGAAATCATCCAAGATTTCTCTGACATTGTTGTATTCTTTAACTCGATTGTTGCAATCAACACAGCAATATGTCTCTGGTAAGGACTTGACCAGCTTGAAGACTTGATAGACAGACTCAATGTCCTGATGAGCACTAGTGAATGCCCTTGTAGTCTTTACTTCAAATAAGATGGTGTCAGTCTTTGGATCACATTTGTCATCATAGTCGACAATTACTTCAGAATCAACAAGCTTGTCCAAAGTCTCAACATACTTCTGATATTCAACTCCAATTGGAAGCTCAGTGATAGTGTATGAAGTAGTATGGTTCCTAGTTACGATCCCATAGCTTTCATTTCTGTTCTCTTCTTTGTTGTAGACAACTTTTCCTTTATGGCCTCTGAACCATGGAAGAAGAGGATCACGTGGACTTTCAGTGCCATTCAGCTTCTTCTTGATGTATTCAATGACTTCTTTAGGATTTCTTGGAAAGATGTCATGTGAAAACCCTGTAGACATTCCAGAAGATCCATTCAAAAGCATGATTGGAATGATTGGAATCAAGAACTTTGGCTCAATGTACTGGCCTTCAAAGTATTGCTTTTCAAGGATCTCATTGTCAATTGGCTGAAAGATGACTTTTGAAATGTCAGCAAGCTTGACACGAGTATATCGTCCAGCCGAAGCTCTTGGAGAAATACGGCATCCAAATCCTCCAGAGTTTCCAGTCAATAGTGGGTAGTTGTTAGATCCAACATATGAAGCTGCCATTCCATCAATGACAGACTCTAGGTTTGCTGCTCCATGGATGTAGTTAGTGTCAATCTGCGTCTGAGCGCACATTGTATCAGTTTTGATGAAGTCATTGTAGCAGCGCTTAAATGCTGCCCAGATGATCTTCCTTTGAGAGAGCTTTAGGCCATCAATTCCACAGATCTTCCTGATGTTGTCATATGCTCCATAAGATGGAACATCATTTTCGTAGTAGTCTGTAATGTCTCTTTTGTTCATGGCATTAAGCAAGGTTGATGTCTAAGGTGTATTTGCGGAGTTTCTCTTTGCGCTGTTCTGATTCGCCAGTCAGCCAAAGATCAATGTTCTTGAATGCATCTTTGTCTTCTCTAAGCTCATACAAGAACTGCTCTAAGCCGCCATTCTGGCTAAGCAGCCAATTGATGTCTTCACGCTCAATAGAACCAAGGCCCTTCTGATATATGATCTTCAGCTTTGAATTGGGATTCTGCTCTTCCCATTTCTTGAATGAATTGATGTCAAAGAAATATTCTTTGATGTTGTCTTTGTTGTCTTTGACAATGATCAATGGAGTCTGAAGCTTGCAGACTTTTCCTTCATTGAAAAGATTTGGAGCAAAGCGCTTGAACCACCCAATGAGCATTGAAGAAAGATGGATTCCATCTAAGTCTTGGTCAGTAGCAATGATCACTTTGTCAAATGCAATGCTAATGTCATGAGAGTCTTTAGTGACATCAATCTCAAGAATGTTCATTACGTCCTTGAACTCTTGGTTAGCAGCAATCTTCTGCATTGAATTGTCAAGAGTGTTAATTGGAAGTCCACGAAGAGAATAGTACCCACAGCCATTTCTTCCAATGCAAGAACAAAGTGATGACGTAGCAGACTGGCCCTCACAAAGGAACAGATATTTCTTTTCTCCAATAGGAGACATGTATTTGTCAGATCTGACTTTTGCTTTCTTCGACTGCTTGAGCTCTTGGCGAGACTTCATCTCCTCTTTGATCTTGAACATCTCGACAATTGGATCAATGATAGCCTCATTCTTCAAGATCTGCTTGGCGAACTTCTCAAAGTCAATTGAATTTCCAAGATACTTTGAGACGTCTGAAGCTGCATTAGTAAGGGTCTCTTTTGTCTGAGAGTCAAACTTCGTGTTTGGAAAGTCACGAAGGAAGATGACTGCAGTCAAGCGGTTCCTGATGTCTGCTGGCTTGAGAGTCTTGTATTTCTTGCAAAGTTTGTCTCTGATTGGATTGACAATCTGGTTGATGATGAAATCAACGTGCGTCCCTCCACGTGTCAAAGCAAGGCCATTGACATATGTGAAGAATGAAAACTCATCAGCGTCATTTGAAAAGACTCCAACAAATCCTTTGTCAAACGTCTGAAACTCAATGTTGTCAGAGAACATGTTCAAGAACTTCTTGTCATTGACATTGATCTTCTGCCCATTGAAGTAGAACTTGATCTTTGGAAAAGTGATTGCAAGGCAAAGAAGCCGCTGGTACATCAAATCAAAATAGACTTGGTCAATCTTCTCAAGGTTGAATCTTTTGAGATCAGGATAAAATTCAACCCAAGTTCCGGTCTTTCCGGAACTCTGGCTTACTTTGAACTTCTTCTTCTCAAGGTTGTCTTCAGCTACGACATGGCATGACTTCTTTCCATCATCAGTATGTCCAATGAACTTAGTCGAAAAGACTGCAGTCGCTTTAGATCCGATTCCATGAGAACCAATAGTTGTCTTGTCATCAGTGTCTTGGAAGTTCGTTCCAGAGAACAGACGAGTCCATGCAGTGAATGGAAGATATGATTCAGCTAGTTCCTTTTTCTCATCATCGGTGATAGAAGAATCGGTGATCTTTGAAACATCGTTCTTGATGACTGGAATTCCTGGACCATCATCTTCAATATAGACAGAAGCTTCTGTCATCTTCACTTTGATAGTTCCAGTTGCATTTCTGCTAACTAGAACATCAATTGAATTGTCAAGAATTTCATCTTGGATCTTCTTGAAAGCAGGAATATAAGAAATGTTTTTCTTCACTGCTTTTTCATTCTCTACAATGAAAAGATCCTTATTCAAGGGACTCATTCCGCCAACCCACATTTCAGGGCGACGGAGGATTTGTTCTCTTCCTGACAGTACCTCAAATTTGTTTTGCATGAAGTTATTATATCGATTTCAAGTTGGTTTAGCAGAACTTTCTGTTATTTTGATAAACCAGTCTTATACAAGATTTCAAATGGATGTTGTTTCTTGACAATAACATACTCATTGTTCAAGAAATCATAGTCAGGATTTTTCTCTACCAAATCAATAAATTGGTCAAATGAGATCCTTTGTCCAGGATTTCCTTCTTGTATCTTGAATACTTTGTCGATTTTTTTGTTGTAATTTGAAGTTCCTAAATATGATCCATAAGCATTCATGAGATTGATTGCATTGTATAATGGATCATTCTTGAACTTTTCAGTAAGCTTATCAATCTTTTTGTCAAGGTCTATTAAAAATTCACTAGAATAATTGAAATAGATCTTTCCATTTTCAAAATCATCTTTATAGTCTTTCTTGTCAGTCACAACAAGCTGCACTGACCCTAATGAATCACAAAGCAGATCTAAGTATTTTTTCTCATATTGGTCAACTACATCATAGACTTGCTTGAAATCTCCATAGTTTATGATGATGTTCTTCTGTTTTTTCAAAAGTTCTGTTGAATCTAGTAGTTGTTTTACATAATAATGAAAGCATGTAGATGGAGCAAAGAAGAATTTGTCTGGATTGAACTTTACCTCTTCCCAGTTCTTAGATTCTGTAAATTTATTGAATATCTGGAAGAACGATTCCAGAGCATCTTTTAAATTTTTACTTTCAACTGTAACAAAAACTACCATTTTAAATATTATACTTATTTTATAATTATTTTCTATTTACTTTTTGAACAATAAAAAGTAAATATATTAAATAAAACATTGTTAAAGTAATTAGAAATAATTATGAAGATAACCAATTACAAGCCACAAGATTTAAATATACTACCGCAATGTGATGGTCCAGACCATAAACAGGTAGCTCCAGTAAAAAGTGAATCTACATTTTTAAATCCTGCAATCACTGCTAAAGATGAACTTATCAACTGGGTTCTGACAATGCTTGGTTATCCTCTGCTTACAGTTGAGCTAGTTCCATCTCAATTTGATGCTTGCATTGCAGATGCATTAGAGCTATATACAAAATATGCTTCATTTGGTGAAAGGTATATCTTTGTAGACTTGAATGACTACAACCATACTCCAGTCAATGACCTTAACCATGGCCTAGATCTTTCAAAATGGAATGTAGCAATCGTCAAAGAAGTCTCAACAACACGCCATGCAATGTTCGGCTATGCTATGGGTGATCCATTCTTTGCCTGGGGAGCTATGAATGGAAACTTTGGAATGTATGGAAACTATGGCATGTATGGAATGTTTGGAAACTACAACGGCCAAGGATTCAATTTTGTCGGTGGACTTACGACAGCGCACTTAGCTCATGAATTCCTAGAAGCATGTCATAGAATCACTGGAACAAATCCAGACTTTGACTATGACTACAGACATAAGAGGCTGAAGCTATATCCAGAGCCACCTCCACCTCCAGGAAAGAAAATCTTAGATGATCCTAAGAGAAAGAATCAATGGAAGTACTTTGACAAGCATTCAAAAGACTATCGTCCAAGATGGATGCTGATCCGTTGTGAATGTGAACCACCACTAGAAGAACTTTACGGAAACAACTACTTCAAAAGAATAGTCTTAGCAAAATGCAAGATCCTTCTTGGAACTGTAAGAAGCAAGTTCCAGAATGTCCAACTAGTAGGTGGAGCTCAAATTGACACTTCAATAAAAGAAGAAGGCCAGCAAGAATTGGATAAAATCCTCGAACAGATCCAGACAGACGAATCAATCGGACAGAACTGGTATATTGTCTAGATCTGGAATTTCTTTGTCCTGAATACCTTGTCTCTATAGAAGATCTTCTGGTCCCAATTTTCAAACAATGGGACAAACTGGTTGAAGTCAATTCCTTTTATAGTAGCAGGATAGTTTTGCCCATTTATGAACTGCTCTTTGTCAAAGACTGTTCTAGCAAATGAAAGCTGAGGCATAAGCTTGTTTTGCTCTCCATTCAAGACAAAAGTATATTTGACATGCCTGTTTATAAGCTTGTCATTTATAGTTTCATCAAAGTCTACGACTTCAGAATATCTTGACATATAGTCGTTGTAGCACAGTGAAACAATGTCTTGGACTAGATATGTCTTGTCCATTGACATCAAAGAGTTTATTCCACCTATGTCTTGAGTTAGGTTTTGCAATATTCTGAATCCCTTCAAAAAAGTAAAATGGATTCTGTCTAGATCATATATGTTTATCAGGCTTCTAGAGTCATTCAATGTCAGCAATGAACCGGCCAGCACGCATCCATCTTCTGTTGAAGTCCTGCAATCATACAGATCTAAAATGACACGCTGCCCAACTCTGTTCAACTTCAAAGTAAAATACAGTTTGTCATCATATTGGAACTTCAAAAGATTTAAAAGGCTTGAACTCTTGTTTTCATCTGATCCATGGACAGATAAATTTGGAAACATGAAAGAAGTAAGCGCAAACATTGCAATTATTTCATCATTGTCTTCCATAAGGCTCTCAAAGATCTTTGAGATGCTGACAATGTCATCATCATTCAAGCTGAAGAAATAATCATCAAATATTGCTTTGTTGTTAGATATCAGCAATTTAGAAAACAAGTTGACCTTGTAATCAGTCAACTCATTTGCAGAATTTATCTTGTTTCCAAAAAACAGTTTCTTTGTTACATAGAGATGTGACATTAGAAGTCTTTGCAGTTTGCAAATGTCTCATTCAGCTGCCTACGTACTCGATAGAAGCTTGCTCTAGATGGAAACTCATCAATAGATGCAGCTCCAATGTATGTTCCACAAGAACGAAGGCCGCCATTGAAGTCTGAAACAAGATCAGCTACAGGACCAGAGCATGGAATGATCTTTGTCCTTCCTTCAGACGTCCTGTGTGACATTTCGTCTTTTGTAGCTCCAAACAGCTTCTTTTGAGCGTAAAATGAACTCATGCCGTACTGCTGCTTGTATTTCTTTCCATCACTTCCATAGATGACTTCACCATCATTAGACTCTTCAGTTGCAGCAAACAATGAACCAACCATGACAAAGTCAGCACCAATTGCAAACGCTTTGCACAAGTCTCCTGCACAAGTGATTCCACCATCACACAGAATGAACCCACCCGCTTGGTGTACCATTTCACCAACATCAGCTAACGCTGAGAAAATTGGACGTCCAACACCAGCTTTCTGGCGTGTCAAACAGACAGCGCCACAGCCAACACTTACTCCAATGCAGTTTGCACCGGCTTTGACCAATTCGATCCCTTGCTCAGCTGTGCACACAGTCTTAGCAATGATGAATGCTTGTGGAAAAGATGCACGAAGTTCTTTCAGCCGTTCAAACGCAGCAGGAATTGTCCCATTTGGCACATCAAAGTTGATGATGACAAGTGGATATTTCTCATTGATCTCCTTCAATGGCTTCAAATCTTCCCTGATTCCAATTGAGACAAACACTCTTCCACGATAAGCAACAGGGTCTTTCCCTTCAGAAACAGCAAGATCTTCAAGCTCTTTATAGAAAGCAATAATGTCTTTTGCTGGAATATGTTTTTCAAGAGCAGCACAGTATTCGTGCTTCACTACTAGCTCTCTTGCAAATGAAATGCTTCCACATGGACCCATGTTCGCACTTACAATTGGCACAAAGTCAAATGAATGGCTTACGCCATCTTTTCCTGTGAAGCCAAATTCTTTCTTCAGCTTGACATCTTTTCTAGAATTGATCTGTGAAATATTAGTAGCAATCAAGACATCAGAAAAGTCAAGTTGCTCTTCATTACTAGCCCATGGTATCATTTATTGTTTTTCTCCATTTATATTTTACTGATGCGGATTTTGTTTAAGAAGTAGTTTAAATGTTGCTTTTATGTATTGAATGAGTTCATCTTCACTTACTGGCTTGTAGTTCCAGACGTCAACACCGACATTTACGTTCAAAACTTGTCTTTCTCTGTCTAGATAGCTTTTCCACTGCTTATGGACATGCCCACAAAGGTGGATCCATCCTGGCTGCATGTATTTCTTCATCTTCTCATGGTAGCTAGGATAATGCCCCATTGAAACGTCGCCAAATGCATTCCCTAGACGAGTCTGCATGAACCAACCAACAGACTTTGTCTTGTTGTTTGGATCATGATTCCCTTCAATGTTTATGAATGTAGCATTTATCTGCTCAATGAACTTAGATGGATTTATCTTCAATCCAGGGAATCCACCGTCATTTCCAAAGCATGCAAAGTCTCCAAGGTGGATGACAAGATCATCAGACTTAGCTACAGCATTGCAATTTTCTATAAGCTTATTGTCCATGTCTATGACAGAGCTGAATGGCCTGTTATAGACAGTATAGAGAGGAGAGGCTAAATGCCAGTCCGCTGTATAGAATTTGCTTGCCACAAAATAATCTACAATCAGATTGGAATCTTGATTATAGATCCAATCTTGAGCTTCTTAGGATTCAATCCTTTGTTAAGTGAGAGAAGCTTTTCAACAGTAGTGTTGTTCTTAGAGGCTATGTTGTATAAAGTGTCTTTGTTCTTTACCTTGTAGCTCTTGACATTTTTTGCTTGTTGGGCATCTGCTGCTTTGTCTGCTTTAGTCTTGTCTTTGACAACTTTCTTAGCAGGTTTGTCTAGTTTGCTAGTGTAGTTGTCATAGTAGTTCAGATGGCCAAAGATATGATGTCCTTTTACCACTTTGTCTGTCATCATTGCATCCCATTTAGGAGTCACTGTGTCATTATGGTATGCATTGCATTTGCCTATAGTCGACTTGAATTCTTTATAGATGAGCTTTCCAGCAGTCTTTTGGCAATAGCGCCACATGTCTTGGTTCTTTCCAGGCTTTGCTGCTTGGATAGGAATTTTGAACTTGTATTTGTCTGGTGTCAGATCAGGAATGTCATTCCAGCAGCTGAACTGCATCTTTGCTAAGCACACTTTTGCAAGATATTTTGGATTTCCTTCAGCTCGGTTGAAGATGACAGATGCTACAGCGTCAATTCCTTCTTCTCCTTCACCTCTAGCTTCATAATACAGCGTCCTTGCAACAATGTTTGCTGCGTTCACTATAGTATATCCACCATAGTCATCAGCTGATTCTTTATCTGTATTGTCCAAAGCAGTCTGGACATCTGTGACAGTCACATTTGCTTTTGGAAGACTGCTTCTTAAATCTTCAGCATCTACAATCTTTGGAACAGCTAGCAGTCCAATAAGAGCAGCCAAGCTGATTCGACTTCCTATAGACTCATCTACATTAGAGTCTGAAATATCTTTAATGTTTTTCATTATTTGTATTTTTTCCTAAATAGAACATCAATCGATTTTCCATTCAACTTTGGTTCATTGTCATATGTTGCAACATCTTTGAGCTTTTCAATGCATGACTTGATCAGCTTGAATGCTTCACCTTGCATTGCCATCTCTCTGCCACGAAGCTGGACAGAAAATTTCACTTGGTCGCCGTCATCTAAGAACTTTTTTATTTCACCAAGTTTTCTGTTCAAGTCTCCAGTGTCTGTCTGGATGTGGACATTGATCTGCTTTACGTCAGAAGTATTCTCTCTAAGAAGTTTGTTCCTAGCATGCTCTTTTTTCTTCTGCTCATAGACATACTTAGAAAGTTCCATGCACTTGCATGTTGGAACTTCATTGTTGTCTAGCTGGACAAGATCAATGTCATACCTCTGTGAGTATGCTAAGGCTTCATTCAAGCTGACAATTCCAATAAATTGACCATTTTCTGAGATCAGTTTGACAGTCTTAGCTTTTATTTTATAGTTAGATAAAATTGTTGGCTCAGTTTTTTTGTTCTTAAGGCCAGTTTTATCTGCTATGTATCTTTTTCCCATTTGTTTTATGTTTGTGTTTTTTGTGAATAAAAAACGACTGTAAATATAATTTACAGTCGTGGTCAGATTTTATTAAATTTTATCTTTTATCATTGTCTGATTTCTCAAGACGAACTGAAAGCTGTCTGACTTCTTGCATTTCTAATTTTGCATTTCTCTTTTTGTTTCTAGCTTCACGCTTTGCATCTCTTTTAGATTTTTGAAGAATTTTGACAATAGTCTTGACATCCGTCTGGTTCTTGATTGCTTCTGCTATCTTTGCTTCTTCTTCTGGAGTAAGTGTATCGTCTTCATAGACTTCTAAGAAAAGAGAGCACCAGTTGTTGATCTTGCGGATGACGTTCTTAGCGGCATCCCAATATTTGTCTCCTCTTTTTCTAGCATATTCTAGAAGCCAAACAACACATTTTGCAGCTACAGCAGAAATGTTTTCAATCGTCAATGTCTTAAGCAAAATGCCTATAATCCATAGTTTCATAGTGTTGTTTTTATTAAAAATTAAAAGAAGAACATCCGGAGTTTAACTGCAGGAGCATTCATAACTTTGTATTTACAAGTTTACCTAGGAAATCGAGGAAGAACACTTGAGCTCTCACTTAAATCTCCGGAGGTTACTTCTTAATTATAATTACTTTAAAACAATACTATTGAACCCAGATTTGACAGCTAGCGACTTCAGCTTGGAACTTCTTGCTTAATGTATTGTAACAAAATGTCTCAATTAGATCAAAATATTTCTCTTGGTCTTTTTCTTTGAACTCAAGAATCCTTTCAGGAAGATCTAATGTAAAAAATTTAGGAAGATCATTCCTGTTAGCGGTCTTCTTCCCTTTAAGATCTTCATTGAAATATGCTATGTTGACTACGACTACAGCATTTGGATTGATATTTTCTAGTGATTCTTCTATGTTGTTTGACATTTGTATTTTTGTGTTTTTAAGGATTAGCATGAATTACGAGTTAGACTACTGGATGCATGCTTTCCATCACAGTAATCAAGAAATTGAAAAATTGAATTTCTTTGTCTATGCTTTGTGACATTTGGAACAGAATGTCTGCCATTCTCATTATAGTCTTTCCATTAGTCACAATTCTATTGTCAATCAGATGATTGAATATCTTTGAAGAGAATTCTTGATAGTCAGATATAAAGTCTTTGTTTTGAATGCAGAATGTCCTAAGTTCAACAGCTTTAGTGTCTTTGTTGCTTAGAAGGGCTACAATGTTCTTGATGAATTCTGTTGTTTCTGAATTGTCTTCTTGCCCGGTTTTAGTAACTGATGAACTGCACACTTCAAGCTTCTTGTTTGAAGTCATTCTTTGAAGATGGTTTAAAATTGTCCTAATGTCTGGATAAGACTTTTTGACAACTTCCTTGAAGAACATCTTCAATTCATCAACTGTATATTCTATCTTTTCACTATCAAGAATCTGCTTTACTCTGACTAGAAGATCCTTTGGTGAAAATGAAATATTGACTAACGGACATCTTGAAAGAATTGCTGGAATGATGTTTTCTTTATAGTTGGCAGTGCAGATGAAGATTGTGTCTGACGCTGACTCAATCAATGATCTAAGAGCTTTCTGGAATGAATTTTGCTGAGTGCTAGATGCTGAATCTAACTCATCTAGGATGACTATTTTTTGCCTTCCATCCATTGACATTGAATCACAAAATGGCTTCAATGTCGTACTGATGTAATCTACTTTTCCATCAATAGCGCATTTTACAAAATGAACAACACCATCAATTTCGTTTGTCAAGCACTGCGCTAAAGTAGTTTTACCATATCCCGGACTTCCAACTAAAGTCATGTTTGTCAACTTTTTGTTGGCTATCATTGACTTGAAATATTTCTTAAGTTCATCTGTCAAGACCATTTCATCAATATTTGATGGCCTATACTTATAGACAAACTGATCAATACTATTGTCAGAGCTATCAATATTCATCATAAAATATCTTACCTAGATCAGCCTATTATTTCATCTATAGAGCTGTCTTTTTCAAACTCTGCATCTGTGACGGTAAGTGTTACAAATGCACGATGGTCTTTATCAATTTCCTCATATGGGACTTTCTTAAGCTTAGACACAGAGACAATTTCATTTTCTGAATTGTGTCTTTTGCTGTATTCAACATAGATCTTAGTGTGCTTTAAATCGCTCCATGCTGAAAGTGAATGAAGATAGTTTGCAATATCTTTATATGCAATTGCTTCTTCAAGATTTGCTGTAGTCAAAATTACAACTTTCTGCCCATCTAAGACAAAGCAATCATATGCATAGACCATCTTTGTCAAATTTCCTTCAACATCATAATGGACTATTTTAATGACAGGATATGCATCACGTATATCAATTGTCCTATACTTTATTTTGCCGTTGTCATCAGCGTCATCATTGTCTCGTTCAACTTTGAATGGTTTGATCTTAGCAAGTTTGATGTATCTAGTGATGTCTATTGGAAGTCCATTCAAGGAATATTCACGATTCTTGTAGCCATCAATTGCTTTTTTGACTTGGCTAGTGCCAAAGTACTTGTCAATGACCATTTTCTCACGGCGGACTTGGTTTATCTTTCTGTGAGCATGGGAAATATGCCTAGACAAAGCTTCTCGACCTATAAGCTCTTTTTTGCATATAGGACAAACAAGCTTCTTCATCCTTTTCTTTTTGTCCTTTTTAGAACCAATGTATCTAATATAAGTAGGCATATTTACAATATTTACTTTTATGCTTCAATGACAAAATCATACCAACGAGTTGGAGGAAGTTGGGATCTCCAATCATACCAATCTCCATTGTAGCCAATTGTGTTTTTTATATATCTGACTCCATCTATGACTATATCTACTGGTGATGTATGATGATGTCCACAAATCCAAATATCTGGCTTTATGTCATCGCATGATTTGTCAGTTACATAGTATGAAGCATGATATCCCCAGAATTCTGGCCGCTTATTCTTTGCAAACCATTCACAATGCTGCTTGTAAGTTGGGTGGACTTCTACTCTTGGAATGTGATGGGTCATGACAATGACTTTCTTTCCAAGCTTTTTGTAATAGTTTACTTTTTCTCGAAGCCAAGAACTTTCATTATTGTAAGCATCTCGAACATCATCAATCTTCCAATTTGGAATTGCTCTAAAATCATTCATTCTAGAAACAACAGCATTTTCATCAACCTTTGGAACAGGCGTCCAAAGAGTAGTTCCTAGAAGAACAGTATTGTCATCTAATGAAATTTCTATCTGATGGTTTGGACGCATCTTTGACTTTGTAAATCCAACATCATAATAGTCATGGTTTCCATAGACATAGAAAATTTCTTTGAATTTCCCTTTTGTCTTTTTCTTGACAATATTTAATGCTTTTTCAAAAATATCATCTGTAGCTAAGTCACCTGCAATCAGAAGATAATCTGCAGGCTTCAGTTTTTCTGGATCAAAATCAATCTGGCAAGGACGACTATTTCCGGTATAGACGCCCTTCTTCGTATACTCATCCTCGGGCTGATAATGAATATCTGAAACAATATTAAAAGTCATAATTCAATATCTCTTGTATCTTCTGGATATTTGAATACATATTTATTGAAGTCATCTTTCATTATCTTCATATCAACTTCAAGTTCTTTTACTTTTCTGACTAATTCATCAAATGTGTATTTTTTCTTTTCATCATAGATAAATTCAGGCCTATTGAAAGGATCTGACATAATTTCTTTAATATATTTTTCTCTTCTTTGTTTAGCTTCTTCAATAGCTTTATCTGAAAAGAGTCTTTCTTTTTCTACTTCAGACAATCCAATGTCTTCACAATAATATTGTCCACCTTCTCCTTCAATTCTAAGTTCTAGAATATTTTGATCACAGAGTCTTAGATTGTCAGATACTAATTCAATATTGACTCCCGATAATTCATTACTATCATTATCAACAGAGAATGAAATGTCATTTCCAAAATGATAAGTACATCCAATTAAAAACTTATCAATTGGAATATATTGCTGATTAAACAACAAGTTACCTCGTTGATTTCTTATTTCATAATTAATAACTTTATTATTAGGATAAGGATTAAAACCAAGAACTTTGCCTTTATTGTCGACAAAGTTCATTGTATGCTTTTTCCTAGTCAATGAATTATCTAGTAGCGTAATCATTTCTCTTTTTCCTTTTGTGCTTCTTCTAATTTTTCAACTGCTATCCTTAATGCTTCTATAGCTAATGTTTCTTCTCTTTTGTAAGCTGCATAGGTCACCTGAAGTTCTCGTTCAGCAGTCTTGATCATCATTTCAAGATCTGCATTTCGTCTTTCATTTTCTTTGTTCAACCGATAATTGCTCCAAAGAATGAATGGACCACAAATTGCAGTTGATAAAAGAAGTGAAGTTAGAACAATGAATAAAAGTATTTTCATTTTAGTCATTGAAACAATATATTTTACTTTCTCTTAATTTCTACTTTAATGTCTTTTGCGGGTTTTTTATTTGAAATTGTTTGTTCTTTTTTATAGTTCATTGCAGGAAGATTTATAGGATATACGTCCACCTGGAAATTCATCTTAGTCATAGAATTAGTAACACTTGCAGCTTCGAATTCTTCAAGTTTCGACATAGCGAACAGAGGAAGTATGTCTCTTCCACTTGGCGTTTTCTCATATTTCTTGTTCTTTTCTTCCAATAGTAGAATTCCACCAACTACTCCGCCGGGCTCTTCTCCAAGAACAATGTCTATCTTCTTGTTGCAGTTCTCTTCAAGATAAATCCAATCGCCATGGACAAGCGGCTGTCCAGAAAACGACTGGTGCTTGTCGAACAATTCTCCCTTTTCATCTGGTTTCCATCCTGTTATTTCAGACCGACCACCACCACGATATGTCTCGCGATTCTGCCAATATGCGTCAAGAACAGGCTTTCCATCTACCATAACGATAAGCAAATCGTCAAAGTGTCCAATGAAGCGATATTCTCCAGAATGAGAAGGATTCAATCTTCCTTCATAATGTGCGACCCATTTTCTTGGCTGTACTTGGTCTTGGCAGTTGAATGCAGCTGGACCATTTTCGGCCGGTTGCTTTTCTACGAACAGATAATTCAAATAGAGCTTGTTAGTAGCAACATAATAGTGGGACAGTGCTTCTTTGCTCCAATTTGCGTCTATCAATTCCTTGACAGCATGCCTAAAGGAAAGATTAGAATGGTCACCTTGCTTCAGATCAATCATATATCCAACAAGATCTGTAGCTAATGCTGATCCTCCGCCGTATCCAAAACTTCCACCTTTCATTCCAGGAGGACCTCCTCTAACTCCTGGCATCTTGATTGGAGATTTCGTTATTGAAACAGCAGTAATGTCTGCCGGTTTTGGAGATACAGTCTTTGAATCGTCGATTGGCTGCTCGATTTGTAGATCTTCTATTCCCGGAAGATTAATGTCATTGTTTGGAGAATCAATGTCTGGATTTACGATTTCTGGTGGATCGGGTGGATCTAAGACAATCGGCTCATCTTTTATTTCAATGATTTCTACAGGAACATTGACCGGATCTGGAATTCTTCTTTCAGAACGAATAGCAAGCAAGATGATAATTGCAAAAACACAAACAACAAACGCGATTGCCTTTGCTGTCTCGTGAATTAGTTCAATTATAGCTTCCTTGTATGGACGAGTCTGCTTTTCTTTCTTGATTCCAAAAATAATTGTTCTCCATCTTTGGATCCAAGATTTTTCTTTGTATTTGTCTTCTAATTCTTGAATGTTGTTTTCTGCCATATCATCTGTCCTTTTAGTCATTCAAATAAATAATGTTCTTTGCAACTTCAGCCATTCCAAGCTTCAACTGGTCATACATATATTCATCAATGTGGTTCAGTTCATTGAGAATTTTTCTTTGCTCTTGATCTTCTTCAGAATCTCCAAGTGATGGATATAGATAGAAATATTCTCCATTGCGTTCAACAACAGTTCTTTTCTTTTCATCAAACGGGTTTTTCATCTTGTCATAGAGTTCTTCTTTCTTGGCGTTCAAAGAACATGTTTCAGGATCTGCTTCTTCAAAGTAATGAAGGACTCTCTTGATGTATTTCTTCCAGCATTGGAATCCATCTTCAAAATATTCATCTTCATTGATTCCTTCAATTTTTTCCTGAAAAAGATCATCAAGTTCTTTTCCTTCAGGAAGCTTGTCTTTCCATTTAGCTTCAACTTCAGCCCATTCAAATGGGCAGATTTCTTTCATCTTCTTGGAAGAACCTGGCCATCCATGAGCATGTTTGTAAAGGTCACTCAGAAGACGCTTATAGAATGCAATTGTAGATTCTTCTCCCCATGAAATCCTTCTGTCAAACCCAGTGAACATCCTTTCAAATCCATAGATGATCTTTCTCTTTATGCTTCCCAACCAATACCAAGTCCTTAATGGAAGAAGATGCCAATAGATGAAATCCCAGATTGCTTCTCCCCAGCGAAGAAAACGGTTAGCATAGACGATCTCACCATCAATGACTGTCTGTTTGAACTTTCTCATTTTTCTTTCTTTTTCTCAGTTCTTTCAAATACTTTGCTTCCAAGTCATACATTTCTTGGATGATTTCGTTATCACGATCTCGTCTCAATCGCTCTTGGTGTTGCTTAAGAATGTATTCCTTGTTGTAATTCCAAATTCCAAATAAAATTGGTATCATCGTGTGACCTCAATTTTCTTCCAAGTGCTTCTTTCAAGCGGAACAAATTCCCAATTCGGTGAATTCTCTTTCTTCTTCAAATCTTCAGCGCAACCTTCGCAATATGGGCAAATCCACCCCTTTGACATCAATGTAGCTTCATTTCCACACTGGCAGCAAGTATGCTCAGAAATCTGCTCATATTTTTCAATGATATCATCAATTCCATCATCTTCAAATTTTCTGTCTAAAGGAAGAGAATAATAGCACCTTATTGATCCAAATTTTTCTTTCAATTGGTCAATATGGAACTTGTATGGATCAATCCCTTGTTCATGAAAATATGCAAGAAGTTCTGCACTCATGTCAATGATCAAGTTCCGCCACCCATTTGGGACCATGTCTACTTCAGTGTATGCAAAGTCATAGTCTTTTGGGACTTTGCTGTTGTAATCAAGTGGAAGCAGAAATGGGTACTTAGCGACAAGAGCAGCATTCTCTGCTACTCGTTCTACATATCCTTCAATAAAAGTCTTTGGATCATCTGACTTCTTAGCTTCTCTATAGTCAACCGTGCTCATTGGTTTGCTGTTTATTAAATTTCTAGACAACATAAAATAATATACAAAAGAACAAAGCCCACATTGCTGTGAGCTTTGTTTTTACTTGAAGTCTATTTATTATTTGATTTCTTTAAGTTTGTTTATTTCAGCTTCAAGTTGAGCGTTAAGGTCTTTTGGTTCTGCTGCTTCAATGCTTTTAGCATCAATTCCGAACCAGTCAAGAAGAGTGTCAAGTGCAGAAATTGCTAGACCAATATATTCAAGGGCTTGCCCCATGAATTTGTACTTTGATTCATCAACATCTGGTTTGTCTTCTTTGAACTGTTCTACGCCAGCAGAAATTGCAGCCTTTACAACGTTAAGACCAGTATAAAGGTATGTCAAGATCTTAATGACTTTTGAACCTTTAGATATCCAAGTTAGTAGTTTTTTCATTTTGTGTATTCCTATTTTTAATATTATACGTTAAATTATTGCATCACATAAGCCATACTTCAAGCATTCTTTTGCATTCAAGAAACATGAATCATCTTTCAGAAGGTGCCTTACTTTTTCTTCATCCATCTTTGTATGCTCAACATACATTCTGACAATCATGTCGAAATACTGCTTTGTATGCTTATGGTTTCTATCAAGCTCTTCAAATGACTTTGATTCAAAGCCAGCTGAGCCTAAGTGCATCAGATTGAAAGCATTTTTATACATTAGCCGTTGATTGCCATGGATTGCCAAAAGACTGCCGCAACTGTAAGCGCATGCTAAATTGTATGTAATGATCTGGATTCCCATACTCTTAGCAATTTCAAGCATTGACAGAAGTCCAAACAATTCTGATGCTAAGCCGCCATGAGAGTTGATGTAAATAACTAATGGATTTGGCTCTTTCTCTGATGCATTCATTCCAATCAAATCAGAAATTCCAGGAATGATATTTGTTGAAATACTGCTGTCAAATTCTCCTAAGATGTAGATCTTTCCATTATGGATAAAATTAGTCTTAGCTACTTCAACAGTTTTTGTTTCACCATCGTTTTTTGGAAAATCAGATATGTTGTTTATCATATTGTTTTTAGACAATTAACTATTTTAATTACTTTCTTTCAAGAAGCATATGGTTTATACGAGAAGCTTCCTTCAAAGCTAATCGATACAAGTTGATAGTTTCTTCAAGGTCTTTTGAATATTCAACCAAGTCTTCATTAGAAGAAACTATTGAGTTTTCAAACTTCTTAGAGTTCTTTATAGTCTCTTCTAGTTTTCTATTCATAAGACAGCGAATCATGCTGTTCGTATTGTTGAAGCCATAGTTAGTGATCATTTCTAATGGAATTGCAATCTGCTTTGTTTTTCCATTGTCAGATTCATTCAAATATTCATAGATAGCATGGTGGTCATCAAGCCTTATGCAACAAAGAATATGAAATACAAGCTTTGGCTTAGAATTATTACGATTCTTGTCTGCTGGAGAATATGTATAGTTCAATCTTATGTCACCAA
>Ga0310690_10002509_pt1 | contig 29631 bp, 23 predicted proteins | sample AusTroGonzalo_MG_2_FD_207661 | JGI IMG/M metagenome (GOLD analysis project Ga0310690, IMG submission 207661) | Bovine rumen microbial communities from tropical cattle in Woodstock, Queensland, Australia - Gonzalo_04 (v2) (version 2) | ecosystem: Host-associated > Mammals > Digestive system >...
TTATGAGGACTTCCGTGCCGAACTGACGGAGGACCAGACCTACACGCTCTGCACGAAACGCGAGATTCTGCTTGTGCGCGGAGGAACGTTGTGGGAGATTGACTACCGCGACGAGAGCAAGGGACAGCTTTGTCTGGTGCAGGCCGAAGCGCCGTATGTGGCCGGCCGTGCCTATATCTTCATCGCCACTGCCGAGAAACTGGAAGTCGTTTACGGCGAAACTGCAGCTGATGAGCCGCAGGCTTTCAACGGCCTGCACGGCACATGGAACAGCCTGGGGGCTGACGAGATGGCGGGCGGTTATATCTTCGGAACGGACAACCAACTGCATCCTGTCGGAAGCGGAGATGACACCTCTCTGCCCGCTTTCAGCGCGTATATCGTCCGCGAGGAGATTCCTGAGACGAGTACGGCTGACGCAAGCCGCCCCCGTATGTATGTCACTCTGCCCGCCCTGACTCCGACGGACCTTGAGACCGTTGATGCCGCCGGACAGAACGCACGGAAGATACTGAAAGGCGGACATCTGTATATCCTCCGCAACGGGCACCTCTACGAAGCCGGAGGCCGCATGACACGCTAAAAGAAAAAACAAACAGAACACATAGAAAAAACACGATTATGGAACTTGAACTGAACGAAAGAGCGCTTCAGACGCTGATAGCGGAAGGCAAACCGCTGATGGTGGACTGCTGGGCCCCGTGGTGCGGGCCGTGCAAGATGATGCTGCCCGTGGTGGACGAACTGGCCGCCGAATACGAGGGCCGCGTACAAATCGGCAAACTGAACGCAGACGAGAACATGGAAGCCTGTTCGCAATGGCAGGTGATGAGTATTCCGACTTTCCTCTTCTTCAAAGGAGGAAAACTGGTGGACCGCACGGTAGGGGCGATGCGTAAGCAGGACCTCGCCGCCAAACTGGATAGTCTGCTTTAAGTAGAGCCGGTCTGTGCCTCCAACGAACGGATTAATAAACCGTAAAAAAAAAGACAATCAGTATGAAGTACAAATGCGACATGTGCGGCTGGGAGTATGATCCCGCCGTCGGAGTGCCCGAAGCAGGCATCGCCCCCGGCACCGCGTGGGAGGATGTTCCCGCTGACTTTGAATGCCCGCTTTGCGGCGTCGGCAAGGATGAATTTTCGCCTGCAGAATAAGTGGATGCAGGGCGGAATGTCTTGCTGAACTCCCATTGCAATCTGTGCATTTCCGTGCTGTTGTGCGAAATGCCTCTTCATAAGAAAAGTGCATGAAAAATGCACTTTTCTTGTTCCTTCCATCAACCAGCATCCCTCTGCCGCCTTGACAGGCAACAAAGGGATACGGTCTCCTTTTTTGCCTCTTACTCTGAGAGGCTGACGGCGTAGTACTGTACGCGGCCTTGAGGGGTGCAGCCGGTGATGAACAGGGCGCGGTTGCGCTCATCGGCGGCAAGGGTGTTCTGAACCACCTCCTGCAGGTCCTCCTCCGTGCGGATGGCGCGGTTGTTGGCTTTGAGTATGATGAAGCCAGTGGGCAGTCCGGCGGATTTGAGTCTGCCGTTCTTCAGGCTCTTGATGCGCACGCCGTAGCTGATGCCGAGTTTCTGCTGCAGGTCGTCAGGCACAGGCTCAAACACTGCCCCAAGCACATCGCTCTGACTCTGTTTCTCTATCAGCCCTGTGCCGCCCTCGCGGTTGGTGAGGCATGCGGTCTTGGTCAGCAGGCTGCCTTTGCGCAGTATGGTCACGGTCACGGTGTCGCCCGGGCGGTGACGGCCTATCTGCTCCTGCAGGTCGGTGCCGGTCTTGATGGGGGTTGAGTCAATCTGTGTTATCACATCGCCCGGCTCTATGCCGGCTTTGTCGGCGGCTCCGTCAGGCACTACCTTCACCACATACACGCCCTGCAGGGTAGTCAGGTTCTTCTCTTTCTTCAGTTCAGAAGTTATTTCCTGCATCTGCACTCCGAGTATGGCGCGCTGCACGATGCCGTAGTTGCGGATGTCGCTCACCACTTTCTGCACGATGCTTGTCGGCACAGCAAAACTATAGCCGCTGTAAGAGCCTGTTTGTGAGGCAATGGCAGTGTTGATGCCCACCAGTTCGCCTCGCGTGTTCACCAGCGCACCGCCCGAGTTGCCGGGGTTGACCGCTGCGTCGGTCTGTATGAACGACTCAATCTTCATGTCCGCGTTCAGGATGTTGATATTGCGCGCTTTGGCTGACACTATGCCAGCCGTGACGGTGGAAGTGAGGTTGAAGGGGTTGCCCACAGCCAGCACCCATTCTCCCACGCGCAAGTCGTCGGAGTTGCCCATGATGATGACGGGCAGTCCGGTCGCGTCAATCTTCAGCAGGGCGATGTCGGTGTTGGGGTCCGTGCCGACCAGTGTGGCGGTGAACTCGCGCTTGTCGTTCAGCACCACCTGTATCTGCTGCGCCTTGTCAATCACGTGGTTGTTGGTGACGATGTAGCCGTCCTCCGATATTATCACGCCGGAGCCGCTTGCCTGCTGTGCGGGCATCTCGCGACCCTGCTGCGGGCGTCCGAAGAAGAACTCGAAGAACGGGTCGGACATATACTGCTGGCGGCTCTTGTAGGTGGTTTTGACATGGACCACTGCGTTCACCGACAGCTCGGCGGCTTGTGTGAAGTCCGTCTCGCCGGCTTTGGGCAGGGCTGCGAAACGTGCATAGGCGGCTGACTGACCGGCGGTATCTCCGTTTGCTTCACTCGTCATCACCGTTCCGGTCTGTCTGTTGCCTAAGTACCAGGTTGTTCCTGCGCTCACTGCCGCTGCCGCAAGCAGGAGAAACAGATATTGGAATGTCTTTTTCATAGTATTGTGTTTTTATGTTTGCAAGTGTCAATTATCAATATGCAAACTTCGTGCCAAACTTTTTTTGTGTATGTCGGAAAATAGTAGTAACTTTGCGCCGTAATTATAATATCATGCTTTTATGAATCAAGCAATAACCTACATCGGTTGCGACGACCGCGACCTGCAACTCTTTGAGAGTCAGTACGCTCTGCCCGAGGGCATGTGCTATAACAGTTATCTTGTCCGCGGTGAGCGCATTGCCGTCATGGACACAATGGACCCGCGCAAGACAAGCGAATGGCTTGCCAACCTCGCTGCGGCTCTTGACGGGCGCAAGCCTGACTATCTGGTGGTTCATCACATGGAGCCTGACCACAGCGGCTCGCTCAACGCTTTTCTTGCCGCTTATCCTGACACTGTTGTTGTCTGCTCCGCGAAGGCGCAGACTATGATGGCGCAGTTCGGCATCGCTCCCGCGCATGTGCAGGCAGTAAAGGAGGGCGACACTGTTGACCTCGGCTCGCTCACGCTCCGCTTCATTATGGCGCCGATGATTCACTGGCCCGAGGTGATGATGACTTACATGCCTGAAGCACAGACACTCTTTTCGGCTGACGCTTTCGGCAAGTTCGGTGTTTATCATGCCGACGAGGACGACTGGGCATGCGAGGCACGGCGTTACTACTTCAACATCTGTGGCAAGTACGGCGCGCCCGTCAGCATGGTGCTGAAGAAAATTGCCGCCCTGCCGGTCAGCACCATCTGCCCACTGCACGGTCCTGTGCTTGAGAATCGGCTTCTTGACGAGGCACTGCGGCTGTACAATATATGGTCGTCATACGGCATCGAGACCGAGGGCGTGCTTGTGGCCCATGCCTCCATTCACGGCAATACGGCTCATGCAGCGGAGATGATGGCTGACATGCTCCGTCAGCGCGGGGTAGGGCGCGTGGCTGTCACCGACCTCTGCCGCGACGACATAGCCGAGGCCGTTGAAGACGCATTCCGCATGGACCGCATGCTTCTTTGCGCCTCCTCTTACGACAACAACGTCTTCCCGCCAATGCACCTCTTCCTCTGGGAGTTGCAGCAGAAGGCGTATCAGAACCGCACCGTCGGCCTCCTCGAGAACGGCACATGGGCTCCTTCTGCCGGCCGCGAGATGAAGGCTTTGCTGGAGCCGATGAAGAACATACGCATCCTTGAGCCGCTTGTCACCGTCCGTAGCACCGTTTCTGCGGTGTCGCTGGCGCAGATGGAGGCTCTCGCTGATGCGCTTGCGCAAAACAACAGACAATAATGACATCCGCGCGGACACACACGCAGGACAGACTCTGGAATGGCAACTATTGCAAGGTGATGGTTGCCAATTTCATGCTCCATTTCGCCTTTTATGTCCTCACGCCGCTGCTTCCGCTCTATCTCAGCGGGCATTTCGGAGCGACGAAGGACATTATCGGGCTGGTCCTTTCCGGCTACACCGTCACCGCCCTGCTCATGCGTCCATTCAGCGGATATATAGTTGACACATTCCCGCGCCGTCAGGTGCTGTTGCTTTGTTTTCTGCTCTATTTCCTGTTTTTCGGCGGCTATCTGCTGGCAGGCTCGCTTCTGCTGTTTGCGGTTGTGCGCACGTTGCACGGCGGGCCTTTCGGCGCGTCCACAGTGGCCAATAGCACGGTGGCTATTGATGTGCTGCCGTCCTCGCGCCGTCAGGAGGGCATAGGCTTTTACGGCTTGAGCAACAATATAGCCACTGCCCTTGCGCCCTCGGTGGGCATACTGACGTGGAAATATACAGGCAGTTTCGATGTCCTTTTCTGGATGGCGTTTGTGGCGGCGGGTATCGGTCTGGCGGTGAATGCCACAGTCAAGCTCCCGCCACGCGAGCTTGTGCATGACAAGCGTCCTCTCTCGTTTGACCGCTTTTTCCTCCTGCGGGGCTGGATGGTGGGGCTTAACCTCCTGTTCTTCGGCACCTGCTACGGCGTTCTGAGCAACTACCTCGCCATCTACGGCAAGGAGGTGCTTGGCATGACGGGCGGCACAGGAGTTTTCTTCTTCCTTCTGTCCTCGGGGCTTATCGTGGCGCGGCTTGTAGGCGCGAGGTCGCTGCGTGAGGGCGGGCTGGTGCGCAATGCCGCTATAGGGGTCATTGTGTCCTCGGTCGGCTATCTGCTTTTTGTCTCCGTGCCGGAGGAGTGGAGCTATTATCTCTCCGCGCTGCTCATAGGGCTTGGCAACGGTCATTTCTGGCCCGCGTTCCAGAACATGATGATTAACATGGCGGCGAAGAACGAGCGCGGCACCGCCAACTCCACCTTGCTCACTTCGTGGGACCTGGGTGTCGGCATCGGCGTGCTGCTGGGCGGTGTCGTCACCGAGTATGCCGGCTATCAGGCGGCCTTCTGGACGGTGTTCTGCATCCAGTTCTCCGGCATGCTCTTCTATCTCCTTTTCACCCGCAGACTCTACCGCCCGCTTGCAGCGTGACTTTTCTCCGTGTGCGAGACGAACATGGTCTGTTTTATGGCGAAAACAGGCTTGAAAACATATTGAAAACAGGGTTAAATCTGCTTAATCACTAACTACTCACTAACTAATCACTAATGAATCACCTATAAATCACTAAAGAATCACTAAAGATTTAAGGCTGCAAGGCTGCTGATTCAAATACAATTTTTCTCTGGAAATATGCTTGTTATTTAATGAAAATCCACGCGTTTAGATGTGGCTCCTTTGAAAAAAAACACCTCTTTGTTGCATAATCAAAAATAATGTAGTAATTTTGCACCCGTATTCAATTTAGGCGTGGGAAGTGTCCCATGTTATGGATACAGACATAATATAGAAAGCGTTTATCACGCTTTGTTCTTGGCGATTCAGAATGTGAGAAGTTCGTGTATTAGGTCAAAACGAAGCAAGGAAAGCGCTATGTGGTATGTATTTGGAAAACTCTATTCTGTGTGGAATAGCGTTTTGTGATTGCATACAGCGTAGGCTGGAATTGTTCGTGCTATCTAATAGGGCAATTCTCACAGCCTTGAATCGCAGGACGAGTAATTCGAGCCTGCGTTTTTTATGTTCATACATTAATAATCCAACCAAAAACAATTATACAACGGAGTCTGCCGAAAATCCGATGAAGAGTAGGCATAAATAACTAACAATCAAAAAAATGAAAACAAAAATTATTACATTGGCGCTGCTGCTCGTCTCGGCAGTAACATTTGCAGAGACAATGCGAGTTGCCATTCTTGAACCTGTTGACAGGGACAACAAAGTGAGTTACGGGGTAAAACTTATCCTGCGTTCCAATCTGGCGAAAGCCGTGACCAATACTGCAGGTTATGAAGCCTATGACCGCTCTGACATGGACGCAATAATGGGGGAGCAGAACTTCCAACGCACGGGTTTGGTAAGCGAGGAACAAATCAAACGATTGGGCGAAATGACCGGTGCGAAGTACATTCTGGTAGCAGAAGCCGCTGTAATAGATGCGAGCAACATGTTCATCACCGCCAAAGTGCTTGATGTAGAGTCCGCACGCACAATCATGACCGACAATCTGATGATGGGTATGGACGCTGCCAAAATTCAGGAAGGCTGCACGACACTCGCCATGAAACTATTCCGCTCATATTCGACAGATGAAAATGATGCTGAACGCCCCGTTTACTCAACAAACAGGTCTAAATCAAAAACTAATAACAAAATTCTGTTGGTGCATAATTCCAAAGCTGTAAGAAAATATGAGAATAAAAAGGAGTTCTCTTACGGAGATTTGGAAATGGACAAAAAAGAGGCGTTCGCTTTCATGTCCCAGAGATGTCCTGAAGCTTTTAAAAAAGCAGTCCGGGCACAAAGAGAGATTGATGCAGGGTGGGGCATGTTTGGTATTACGTGTGCAGGTGGTTTTTTTCTATATCTTCCATGTTGGTGTGCCGGTGTAAAGCATTTGGATCAGGCTGTTGAGTATTTCAATAAAACATACAAAGGTGAAGAATAAATATAAGTTTATTCTTCATCCTATGAATAGAGCCGCAGCATGCTGCGGCTCTTATATTGTTATGTAGGAACTGTTATTTCTTCAGAGCTTCCATGATTTTGGATTCGATGTCGTCGGCGAGGTCGGGGTTGTCGTGAAGGAGGTTCTTGACGGCATCACGGCCTTGCGCGAGTTTGTTGCCCTCGTAGCTGTAGAAAGAGCCGGCTTTGGTCAGGACACCAGTGGCGGTGCCGAGGTCAACGAGCTCGCCGACACGCGAGATGCCCTCGTTGAACATGAGGTCGAACTCCGCCTTGCGGAAAGGAGGAGCCACCTTGTTCTTCACCACCTTGACGCGCACCTGATTGCCGATGACCTCGTCGCCGTTCTTGATAGCGGTGACTTTGCGGATATCAAGGCGCACACTGGCGTAGAACTTGAGGGCGTTGCCGCCTGTGGTGGTTTCGGGATTGCCGAACATGACACCAATCTTCTCGCGCAACTGGTTGATGAAGATGCAGGTGGTCTGTGTCTTGTTGATAGTGGCAGTGAGCTTGCGCAGCGCCTGACTCATGAGGCGCGCCTGCAGGCCGACCTTGTTGTCGCCCATGTCGCCTTCAATCTCCGCGCGCGGTGTGAGGGCAGCCACAGAGTCGATAACCACCAAATCCACAGCACTGGAGCGTATGAGCTCGTCGGCTATGTCAAGCGCCTGCTCGCCGCAGTCGGGCTGCGCGATAAGCAGGTTCTCGACGTCCACGCCCAGTTTCTCGGCATAGAAGCGGTCGAAGGCATGCTCGGCATCGATGATAGCCGCAATGCCTCCCTGCCGTTGCACCTCCGCCATGGCATGAATGGCGAGTGTGGTCTTACCGCTGGACTCCGGACCGTAAATCTCGATGATGCGTCCGCGCGGATAGCCTCCCACGCCGAGAGCGAGGTTAAGACCCACGCTGCCGGTCGGGATAACGGGAATGTCCTCTATCTTGTCTTCGCCGAGGCGCATGATAGCGCCTTTGCCGAAGTCCTTGTCAATCTTCGCCATCGCGAGTTGCAGAGCCTTCAGTTTCTCCGCCGACGGCATTTTCTTCTCTTCAGTCATATAGTGTGTTGTTTATGGTTCATTCAGCAGGTTCCTTGCAGCCCTTGAAGACATTCTTTCCGTAATCCACGTACTCATCCAGTTCAGGCACTTCCAGCCGTTCGCAGTTGAGGAAAGCCTCGTCGTCGATGTACTCCAGTTCCAGATGTTCCGCCCATATCACTTTGCTGAGGTACTTGCACTCGGCAAAGGCGCCGACTCCGATTTCCTTCAGCATCTTCGGCATCTTCACTTCCTGCAGGCTGCGGCAGCCGGCGAACACATAGTCGCCGATTTTCTCCAGTCTGGCGCCGAATATCACTGTACGGAGGTTGATGCATTTCTCAAAGGCGTTGTTGCCCAGTACTTCCAGCTGGTCGGACATGTTCAAATCGTGCAGTTGGATGCAGTTCTTGAATGCTTCTGTCTCAATAGCGTTCAACCGCTCGCAGAAACTTACTTTTTCGAGGTTCTGGCATTCGGCAAAAGCGCGTTGTCCGATGCGGAACAGCTCTTTCGGGAAAGCCAGTTTCTCAATCTGGAGGCATCCGGTAAACGCCTCGTCGTCAATAGCATACAGTCCATCGGGGAACTGCACGTTCAGCAGGTGTGTGCAGTCGCGGAACGCACCTCTCCTGATGGTGTTTACGCGCGCGGGAATCACAACTTTTGTAAGTTTGGCGCAGCCTGCAAAGGCCATTTCGCCGAGTTCCTCAAGGTTCTCCGGGAGGTCGATTTTCTCCAATTCGGTGCAACCGGTGAAGGCGCCGTCCTCAATGCGTTTCAGTCCTGCGGGGAAATTAAAGGCCGTGAATTTGCGACAGGTAAAGAAACAGGCCTTCGGAATCACGCTTATGGTTGCCGGCAGTTTCACTTCGGGCAGGTTCACACAGCCGTAGAAAGCGCCTGCACCCAGTTCCTCCAGACCTTCCGGCATGTTGACGGCTTTCAGTTTGTCGCACCCGTAGAAAGCGTACATGCCTATCTTCTTCAGGCTGGACGGGAGATTGACCTCCTGCAGGTTCTCACAATGGTAGAACGCGGCGGTGGGTATCTCCTCAATACCTTCAGGAATGGTGATGGTCTTCACCTTGATTTTCATCTTCTGCGTGCCTGCGAAGGCTGCGCTGGCGATGAGGCGTGTCGGCTCTTTGGTCTTGAACACGTATTTGGCGGGAGCCGCATCGTTCACACGGATGAGGCAACGGTCGATGAACAGGGAGCCGCGTTTCCATTTTTTCTCGTTGGCATAGATGCCGCAGTCGGTGAAAGCATCTTCGCCGATCCATGTCACGGAGGCGGGGATATTTACCTTGTTCAGGTTCTTGCAGCCACGGAAAGTGTCGTGGTCTATCTTTGTAAGCCCGTCGTGCAGCACCACGTTGGTGACGGTCTTGTTGTTCTCGAAAGCGCCAGCGGCTATCAAACGCACCGATTCCGGTACCGCGTATTTGGCTTTGATGCTCTTGTTGGTGGCGATGAGGCAATCGTCTATAATCAGCGCGCCGTCTGCCCAGAGACTTTTGTCGTTCATAACGCCCGTACCATCGAACGCGCTACGGTAAATATGTTCCAGAGTCTGCGGAAGCACCACCGAGGTCAGTTTCTTGCAGCCTTTGAACGCCTTGTCGCCGATTTCTGTCACCTTGTAGGTCTTCTGTCCTACAGTTATCTCTTCCGGCAGGAGCAGTTCGCCGCTCACGTTGGGAGTGGGCGCCACGGAGGCGGTGCCGTCGGATGGGTTGAGCTGGTAGTTGATGTCGTTGAACTGTGCCGTTTCCTGCTGTGCGAAAAGCAGCGCGCTGCACAAAAGTGCCATTGCGGTAAATAGGTGTTTCATGATTGTGCTTTTTTTGTGTTCAGACTGCAAAGGTACACATATTTTTCCGGTTTTGCAATAGGGGCGGTTGTTTTTTTGTTTTTTTCCGGACAAATATTTGGAAAAAGAGGGATTTTGTTGTATCTTTGCAGTCCTGATTATGGAAACACGCCAACTCATACTGTCCCCGTCGGAGGCCCGGGCCAAAGAAGCCACGTGCCGCGTGGCAAGGCGTTCAGTGGATGCGCGGCAGCGCGACATAAAGGTGCTGCTGACCGTTCTGACGGACGAGCGCGGGCATATACTGCCTCGCGATGCGGACATTCCGCTGTATGAGCTGCCCGTATATCAAGACGTGAGAGGGGCGAAACAGGAAGTGACCGTGGTAGGGGCAGGACCCGCGGGGCTTTTCGCCGCCCTTACGCTGCTGGAACACGGCATACGGCCAGTGATTGTGGAGCGCGGCAAGGAAGTCTCCGAGCGCAAACGCGACATAGCCCGCCTGAACCGCAACATGGGTCTTGACAAGGACTCCAACTACTGCTTCGGCGAAGGCGGAGCCGGCACCTTCTCCGACGGCAAACTGTTCTCAAGGAGCAAGAAACGCGGTGACATGCAGCGGGTAATGGAACTGTTCCATTTCTTCGGCGCACCGGACACCGTGCTTTATGAGGCACACGCCCACATAGGCAGCGACCGCCTGCCCATTATAATAAGGAACATGCGCGAGTGCCTTCTGCGGCACGGGGCGGAGTTCCGTTTCGGCACCTGCTTCGACAGGCTTGACCCATCGGTGCCGACCATACTGGCCATAGGTCACAGCGCACACGACACCTACCGCTTTCTTGACAGCGAAGGTGTGGCGATGGAGGCAAAGGGATATGCCATGGGCGTGCGCGTGGAGCATCCGCAGCCTCTCATCAACCGCCTCATGTACCACCTTGACAGCCAGCCGCCCCAAGTGGCGCAGGCGCTGGTGAACGACCTCGGAAACGCCTCATATTCGTTAGTCACGCAGGCCAACGGCCGCGGCGTATATTCGTTCTGCATGTGTCCCGGCGGGCATATCGTGCCAGCCGCAACCGCTCCGGAGAGCGTGGTGGTGAACGGCATGAGCGCAAAGTCGCGCAACTCGCCTTACGCCAACTCGGGCATCGTGGTAGCCCTGCCTCCGGTGGGGAGCGCGATGCAGGCACTGGAGTGGCAGGAGTCGCTGGAACACGAAGCATGGCTGCAGGCGTGCTCCGCACTCGGCGGGCAAGTGCAGGCACAGGCTCCGGCGCAGAGACTGGCGGATTTCGTAGAGGGCAGGGACTCCAGAGACCTGCCGAAGTGTTCCTACCTGCCCGGCATTGTCCCGTCGCGCCTTGACATCTGGCTGCCACCGGAGATAGGCTCGTTCCTCAGACAGGGTTTCCGCGACTTCAACCGCAAGTACCGTGGCTTTATGACCAACGAGGCAGTGGTTCTCGGCGTGGAGAGCAGGACGAGCAGTCCGCTGCGGATACTAAGAGACGAAGTGACGATGAGGTCGGTGTCACATCCATTCCTTTATCCCTGCGGCGAGGGAGCCGGATATGCCGGAGGCATCACCTCCTCCGCACTTGACGGCATAAAAGCCGCCTTGCAGTTATGTTCACACGTACAATCCAGTGTTTAGGCCAGGAGGCTTTCGAGCGTCTGCAGCAGGCGAGAGTGATTATTTTCGGCCTCGGAGGTGTAGGCGGCTGGTGTGCCGAAGCCCTTGTGCGCACGGGCATAAGACACCTCGCACTTGTTGATTTCGACACCATCGCACCGTCCAACCTCAACAGGCAGTTGGTAGCCACAGCCGCCAATATTGGGCTGCCGAAGGCGGAGGAGATGCGCCTGCGCCTGCTGAGCATCAATCCGTCGGCGGACATTACAGCGCGCTGTGAGCGTTTTGACGAGACAACGGCTGCTGAGTTCAGGCTGTCAAAGTTTGATTATGTGATAGACGCCATCGACTCGGTGCCTTCCAAAGTGCTGCTGGCGCGGCTTGCCACAGAAGCAGGCGTGCCGTTGTTCGCCTCCATGGGGGCGGCACGGCGCCTTGACCCGCAGCAGGTGCGTGCGGCAAAATTCCAGAAAGTGCAGGGCTGTCCGCTTGCCCGTTCCATGCGCCAGTACATGAAGCGCAACTTGATGTTTCCCGTCCGTGACTTCATTTGTGTCTATTCCGCCGAACAGCCCCTTCCCGCAGGTCAGTCAGGCCAGCCGCTGGGTTCTCTCGCCCCCGTAGTAGGCACTTTCGGCATGACGCTCGCCTCCCTGCTTGTCCGTCATATCCTCCATGACGGGAGGGAATTGTAACCGAATGTCCTATCCGTTGCTTTCCAGGCAGTCAGTACAGGGAGGCTTCGTAGCGGTCGAGGGCGGCGGACATGAGGGTGCGGCCATAGGCGATTAGTTCGCCGGCGTGGTCGTAGTCGTAACTGCCGAAGCGGTTGATGGGTATGTCCATTGAGATGTCGGGCGGGCAGATGCTTTTCACGAGTTCGGCGTTCTGGACAAGCATGATGTCTGACACGCGCGAGAGGATGTCCGCATAACCGCTTATCCCCGTCTGGTTCTCCTCGTCATCGTGCAGCCTGCGGCCAATCAGTCTCTCCAACTTGTCCATCAGAGAAGGGCGCTCCCAACCGGGAGCAGGAGGCTCCTGTTCGATGGGGGCACTCACATTGAGAGAAACCAGCAGGTCGTTGCCAGTACGACGGACGCGGTTGAGAGGCAGGGGATTGGTGAGTCCTCCGTCCATGAGGAGCATGCCTTCGTGTTCCACAGGACGCAGCACCACCGGCAGCGAGAAGGAGGCGCGTATGGCGGTGTTGAGGTCGCCGGAACGGAAGACATGTTCGCGGCCGGTCAGCACGTCGGTGGCGACAAGTGCCAACGGCACGGGCAGGTCCTCGATGCGTGTGTCGGGAATGATTTCGCCGAAGGCCTCGACCAGACGGTCGCCTTTGACAAGATGGGAGGTCGTGACGGAGAAATCGGTCAGCCGGAGCATTCGGAGACGGTCAATATCGAGGAAGAAATGCTTGAGTTCCTGCATCTTGCCAGCGGCGCACATGCCTCCCACGATGGCGCCGATGGAACATCCGGCCACGGAGGTGATGCGGTAGCCGCGCTCGTTCAGCACTTCAATGGCACCAATCTGCGCCAGTCCGCGACTGCTGCCGCTGGAACAGACCAAAGCAACATTTTTCATATCATCAACACCGCAAAAGAACGGCACAGACAAAGTACAAAAACCGTACCAATCCGCGTATGCAGAGCCGGAAAAAGAAAAACAAAAATTATTTCGTCCGATTGTTTGGAAAAACCGCGGAAATGTACTATCTTTGCAGAGAATTTGAGTTATCAGGCACGAAATTATGGACAGGACAGAACTGAGAAAACTGATTAAAATCTGGTTTGACGAGGACATCCGCGACGGCGACCACACCTCGCTCTGCTGCATCCCGCCGGACAAGGAGGGCTGCCAGCAGGTAATCATCAAAGCAGAGGGCATTCTTGCGGGCGTGGAGGTGGCAAAAGAGGTGATTGACTTTTTTGACCCGACGCTGCGCGTGGAGCAGCTTCTGCACGACGGCGACGAGGTGAAGAAAGGCGACATCGCCTTCCGCGTGTACGGCAAGGAGCTGAGCCTGCTGCAGGTGGAGCGCACGATGCTGAACATCATGCAGCGCATGTCGGGCATCGCGACGACGACCCACCGTTACCAGTCGCTGATAGCCGACACGGGATGCCACGTGCTTGATACGCGCAAGACCACGCCCGGACTGCGCTACCTCGAAAAAGAGGCGGTGAGAATAGGCGGCGGCATGAACCACAGAATCGGACTATTCGATATGATTCTGCTGAAAGACAACCATATCGACTTCTCCGGAGGCGTAACCAACGCCCTTGTCGGCGCGCGCGACTACTGCTGCCGCAAAGGGCTTGACCTGCGCATCGAAGTGGAGACCCGCAACACCCGCGAGATTGAAGAGGCACTCGCCACCGGCATCCCCGACCGGCTGATGCTCGACAACTTCACGCCGGAGCAGACCCTGGAGGCGGTGAAACTGATACGCGGCCGGCAATCAGACAAATACGTGGAGATAGAGAGCAGCGGTAACATACGGCTTGACACCATCCGCGCCTACGCCGAAACAGGCGTGGACTTTGTGTCGGTGGGCGCACTGACACACTCGTTCAAATCGTTGGACATGAGTTTCAAAGCAGTTAAGATATGAAAAGACAAGAAATAGCAGACCGACTCTCCGCCCTGCGGAAAGAGATGAAAGAGAGAGGACTGGGCGCATACATAGTGCCGGGTACAGACCCTCATGCCTCGGAATACATGGCTCCTCACTGGCAGGAGATGCAGTGGCTCTCGGGCTTCACCGGCGAGAGCGGCACGGCGGTGGTGACAACAGACAAGGCACTGCTTTGGACCGACAGCCGCTACTACCTGCAGGCAGCAAACGAACTGGCAGGCACGGAGGTGGTGCTGATGCGCGAATCGGACGTGGACTGCCCCTGCATAGCCGACTGGCTGACAGCCCATTACGGCAGCGCAAGAATCAGCGTGGGCGTGAATCCGGAGATGTACAGCATACGCAGTTACGCCGCGCTGAAGAAGCAGCTGGAAGAGGGCGGACTGCGGCTTGAGTCGCACGACCTGATCGCCCCGATATGGACCGACGGCCGCCCGGAGATGCCGCAGGACAGGATGTACATTTACGAGGAACGCTGGTCGGGCGAAAGCACGGAGAGCAAACTCCGCCGCGTAAGGCAGGTGCTGGACGAGAAACGCGGTGACGCGATGGTGATTTCCGCGCTGGATGAAATTGGCTGGCTGCTGAACATACGCGGCACGGACGTGGACTATACACCCTGCGTGACAGGCTATTGCGTGGTGGAGAAAGACCGCTGCACGCTGTTCGCGGACGGGCGCAAAGCGGACGACGAGACAAGACGCACACTGAAAGAACAGGGCGTGGACCTGCTGCCTTACGCCGGCATCTGCGACTATCTGCAGAACATGCAGGCGAGGACGGTGCTGGCAGACGGCGCAAGAGTGAACGAGGCCCTGTACGAAGCAGTGATGCGCGGCACCGGCCGCGCGGTGCGCGACGTGTCACCCTCGCCCGTGCAGGTGATGATGTCGGTGAAGAACGCCGTGGAGCAGGAAGGCACGCGCCGAGCGATGAGACGCGATGCCGTGGCTCTGACACGCTTCTTCCGCTGGCTGGAGACCGAGGCGCGGCAGACCGAGCAGACCGAACTGACGCTCGCTGCCAAACTGCGCGAACTGCGTTCGCAAGGCGAGAACTTCACGGACGAAAGTTTCTGTACCATAGCGGGTTGGAAGGGGAACGGCGCGATAGTACACTATCATGCCGAGCCGGACACCTGCGCCCGCATCGAGGGCGACGGCGTGCTGCTGCTCGACTCCGGCGGACAATATCTGGACGGCACCACCGACATCACACGCACAGTCTGGTCAGGCGACGAGAGAAACATACCTGACAACGTGCGGCATGACTTCACACTGGTGTTGAAAGGGCATATCGCCCTCGCACGCGCCCGTTTCCCAAGAGGCACGCGCGGCAACCAACTGGACGTGCTGGCGCACCAGTTCATGTGGAAGGATGGCATCAACTACGCCCACGGCACCGGTCACGGCGTGGGGCATTTCATGGGTTGCCACGAGGGGCCGGCCAACATCAGGACGGACAACAACACCGCACCAATCCGCTTGGGCAACATATTCTCTGACGAACCGGGCATCTACCGCGCCGGCGAATACGGCATCAGGACGGAGAACCTCGTGCTGACCGTTCCCGCCACCCGCCTGAGCGAGCGGACAACGGGCGAGGAATATTATGAGTTTGAGACCCTTACGCTCTGCTTTTACGACACGCGGCTCATCTGCCTGTCGATGCTCACGGCGGAGGAGAAGGAATGGCTCAACGCCTACCACGAGCGCGTGCTGCGCGAAATCGGGCCGATGCTCACCAAAGAAGAACAGGAATATCTACAAGCGAAATGCAGGAAAATATGAATAATACAGAGCAGATTCTCGGCGCGCAGGTGCGTGCCGCCGTCAAGGACCTCTACGGCATAGAGGCTGACGACAGACAGATACAGTTCCAGAAGACGCGCCCCGAGTTCGAGGGACATGTGACTCTGGTGGTCTTCCCGTTTGTGAAGGCCGCCCGAAAAAGTCCGGCGCAGGTGGCGGAGGAAATCGGCGAAAGGCTGAAAGGCGGCATTGTGGACAAATACAACGCGGTGCAGGGCTTTCTGAACCTGTGTATCGCTCCGTCGTACTGGCTCGGGGAACTGGACAAGGTGTGCCGTGACAGCCGCTACGGCATGCAGCCCGCGAAAGACAGACTGATGATGGTGGAGTACTCGTCGCCCAACACGAACAAACCGCTCCACCTCGGGCATGTGCGCAACAACCTGCTCGGCTGGTCAATAGCCAGAATTCAGGAAGCAAACGGCTGGCGGGTGGTGAAGACCAACATTGTGAACGACCGCGGCATACACATCTGCAAGTCGATGCTGGCTTGGCTGAAATGGGGCAACGGCGAAACGCCCGAAAGCAGCGGCAAGAAGGGCGACCACCTTATTGGCGACTACTACGTCCTTTTCGACAAGCACTACCGCGCCGAGGTGAAGGACCTCATGGCGCAGGGCATGGACGAGGAGACGGCGAAGCGTGAGGCCCCGCTCATCAGGGAGGCGCAGGCGATGTTGCTCAAATGGGAGCAGGGCGACAAGGAAGTGCGCGCGCTGTGGGAAAAGATGAACAGCTGGGTCTATGCCGGTTTTGACCTCACTTACAAGCAGATGGGTGTCGGTTTTGACAAGATATACTACGAGAGCCAGACCTACCTCGAGGGCAAGAAAGAGGTGGAACGCGGACTGGCGGAAGGCAAGTTCTACCGCCGCGATGACGGCTCCGTATGGGCAGACCTGACCGGCGACGGACTGGACGAGAAACTACTATTGCGGCAGGACGGCACGTCGGTCTATATGACGCAGGATATCGGCACCGCCAAACTGCGCTTCAAGGACTATCCCATTGACAAGATGGTATATGTGGTGGGCAACGAGCAGGAGTACCACTTCAAGGTGCTTTCCCTTCTGCTCGACCGGCTCGGGTTCCCCTTCGGCAAGGAGCTGGTGCATTTCAGTTACGGCATGGTGGAACTGCCCAACGGCAAGATGAAGAGCCGCGAAGGCACGGTGGTGGATGCCGACGACCTGATGGAGACCATGATTGCCGACGCGCGCGAACTGAGCCGCGACAAGGTGAACACTTTGCCCGACATCACTGCCGAAGAGGCGGACGAGATAGCCCGCAAGGTGGGACTGGGCGCGCTCAAATACTTCATTCTCAAGGTCGATCCGCGCAAGAACATGCTGTTCAATCCGGAGGAGTCGATTGACTTCAACGGCAACACCGGACCTTTCATCCAGTACACCTACGCCCGCATCCGTTCCGTGCTGCGCAAGGCGGAGAACAGCGGTGTGGATCAAGGCGGGAGCATGGACGGCATCCGCCTTAATGACAAGGAGCAGGCTCTGATCCAGCGGCTTACGGAGTATCCGGCTGCGGTAAGGCAGGCAGGCGACGAGTTCTCTCCGGCGGTGATAGCCAATTATGCCTACGCCCTTGCGTCGGAGTTCAACTCCTTCTACCACGACTACAGCATCCTCGGCGAACAGGACGAGGCGGTGCGGCGTTTCCGCCTGATGCTGTGCGGCGCAGTGGCGAAAGTGCTGCGCTCGGGGCTTGACCTGCTCGGCATTGAGGTGCCGGAGAGAATGTGACAAACGTGTGACATAGCAGAGCCATAAGATGTTATGGCTCTTTTTTTTGTGTTTTTTCGGGTGTTTGAGAGACGGTATACATACCGTCTCTACGGTGGGGTGTTCGTCTCTACGGTGTGGTGTTCGTCTATACGCGCGCGCATGCGCGTAATTATTTAAGGAATCCGCCTGACGGGTAATATCGGCGGAATCTTCCGGCGGGGGAATCAAAGGCTGCGGAGAGGGGCGGAGTGGGGGCACATACAAAAACGGCCGTTTTTTGTGACCGTATTTTTTCTGCCGGAAAAGGGGCGCGAAGACCTGCTATTACAAAGGAAAGCGGGAAAGAGAACAAACGAAAACAATAAAAAAAATAAACCGAAACGGAAAATTAAACGACAAAAAGTTCACAAAATATTTGCACAGACAAAATTTTTGTATTATCTTTGCACACGAAATAATGAAAGAGAGGCGGACAGACATACTATGTCAAAAAAAACGGCCGTTTTCTCTGACCTATTTTTGCATTGAATTACATGTGATTATTAACCGATTAAAAAACACAATGCTTATGAAGAAGACCTATCTTTTGCCGAACACTGATTCTGTGGAAGGTATAATGATGATCGGATCTATCTGCGAAGCCACCCAATTTTCAGGTGAAAAGGATTTTAAGGATTATGATCCGGCTGAACCGCCTATTTAATGTGTACTATCTATAAGATGACTGGTATGTATTTGTTTTCTGTTCGTTTTTGGCGGATTGCGGCGTGTGTGCTTGTGTTGGCAAGTGTGTGCATGCAGCAGGCGAAGACGCAGACGTTCACGTGCGACGTGGGCGGGCTGTACTACCTGTGCGACAAATCGACACATGAAGCTGTGTTGATTGCCTGTCAGAAGGATGAAGGGAACGGGTATGTATATCTGCAGGACGATGTGTTTGTCCCTGCCACAATCACCGTCAGCGGTGCCAGTATGGGCGGCGAAGGCGGCTCGGAGTCGTCGAACACTTTCGCTGTCACGGAAATCGGCGAGAACGCGCTTGCCGAGGCGTGGGCGTTCAGCATCACGTTTGAGAAACCAAGCAACCTGCGTGTGATACGCAAGCGCGGCTTGTACGACATTGGTGTTTCCGGCAGTTTCGCACTGCCCGAAGGCCTGCAGGTGATAGAGGAGGAAGGATTGTATGTCAAATCTTCCAACAAGGCGACACAGTTCATCTCGAAGTTGGTTCTGCCCGCTTCGTTGGACAGCCTCGGCAAGAGCGCGATAGTGCTGAACAAACTGCAGACGCTGCAGTTCCTCGGCACCACGCCGCCGAAATGCCACTACACGGAGGACAGCAACCCGTGGAAAGGGACGGACACCGCGACCCCCGAGGACGTGGAGATACAGATTCCGGCAGGAACGGATGATGCCTACAACAACCGGAGGGGCATTGGGACGTATTTCTCCTTCTTCCCCGGCCCGGCTCCCGAAGTGCCGACTGGCATGGAGGAAGTCACCGGGGGCGCAGACGGCTCGTCTGCGGGACCTGCGACAAAGTTCCTTCGCAACGGACAGGTGCTTATCTTCCGCGACGGACGCTGCTACAGCCTCCTCGGACAGGAGATGTGACATTTGACATTTCCGCTTAATCTGCTGCATCTGCGGACAACAACAATCCGCAGATTACACAGATTGAACAGACTGAAAGTATCTGCCTTGATTGGCAGATAACTGAATAAAAGATTGTTCTTTGACGTATTGAAATGACTGATAAAAGAATCCGACCCTGATGCCACAGGTCCTGAACACAACAAATCAGCCTGAATGCAGTATATGCACAACAGATATTTGTTAAAAATGTTTCATATACAAAACATTTTTTAATATAAAATGTTGCGTATGTAAAACAAAAGCCGTACCTTTGCAGCGTTTTCCGGAAACAACGGTATAAGATAAACCTTGTCAAACCATAAACCAACTTACGATATGGATATTTTGTTTACGCGCAATCAGGAGTTGCTTGACCATCTGCAGGATGGTTTTGTCCGTTCGATTATGGATGATGTGTTGTGGGACGAATCGCGTCTGATTGCCATTCGCGGCTCACGCGGAGTCGGAAAGACAACGCTGATGCTCCAGTATCAGAAAGCGCGTTACGGCAGCACTGCAGGGCGCAAATCCCTGTTTGTGCGTTTGGACAGCACCTATTTCACGCAGCACACGCTGTTAGAGGTGGCGGAGCGTTTCTATCGTCAGGGTGGCGAGTTGCTATTAGTGGACGAAGTGCAGCACTACCCGTTGTGGAGCAAGGAGATAAAGGAGATTTACGACACCTATCCCGCTTTGCGCGTGGTGTTCAGCGGCTCCTCCCTGTTGCACATACTGAATGCGGAGGCTGACCTGTCACGCCGCGCACTGAGTTACGACATGCAAGGCTTGTCCTACCGCGAGTATATGCAGCTGTACCATCGTATCAGCCTGCCGAAAGTGTCGCTGCAGGACATCCTGCTGCACGGAACGGACATCTGCTCCGAGGTCGTGCGCAAATGCCGTCCGATGGAGCATTTCGGGCATTATCTCCGAAAAGGCTGTTATCCATTCGGCACCGAGGGCTTTGCCGCCTACAATGTGCGTTTGGAAAACACGGTGGACCTGCTGCTCAATGTGGAACTTCCGCTGCTGCGCAAGGTGGACATCGCCAATGTCCGCAAACTCAAGTCGCTTCTGGCTGTCATCGCCACGCAGGTGCCGATGATGGTGGATACCACCAAACTGTCGAAGATGACAGGCATAGCGCGGACCACCGTGCTGGCATATCTTCAGTACCTCCACGAGGCGAAACTCATCCGTCTGCTGTATGCGGACGATTTGTCGGTGAAGAAGATGCAGAAACCGGACAAACTGCTGATGGAGAACAGCAACCTGATTTACGCCTTGTCGCTTGCGGAACCGAATCAGGGAACAGTCCGCGAGACGTTCTTCGCCAATCAGGTGGGCTACCGGCACCAGGTGGAGTATTCCAAGCAGGGTGATTTTCTGGTGGACCGGCAGTGGCTGTTCGAGGTTGGCGGCAAGGCGAAAGACGGCAGACAGATTGCCGGTGCGCGGGAAGCGTATATCGCCGCTGATGACACCGACTATCCCGCAGGCAACAAGATTCCTTTGTGGCTCTTCGGACTGCTCTATTGAGCGGTTCCCGACCTTGCTTTTTGTCAGTCTGACACGTTTAACCTGACGTGTCAGTTTTTTTAGTCATTTCAATATGTAAAACCAACGCAAACAACTAACCAAATAAATTAACAACAAACAAAATAAACTTATTGTTTAACTAAAAAACTCAACAATTATGAAAAAACTATTTTCACTAATTTTTGTGGCTCTCATCTCCTCGCAGATGTGGGCTATCAACTACACTTATAGCACGGCTGTTGCTTCTGGATCAGGTACTGCGTATATTTGTACAGGTTCTTCTTTTTCCGGAACAAAAACCTCTGTTTCTCAAACAGCAGGTTCTTCGTATAAATTAACAATGAAGGCAACGCCCTCAACTAATTACAAATTTTTGGGATGGGCGACATCTTCATCTGCAACCAGTTATGTAAGTACGGATGCAACATATACTGTTTCTGCACCATATGGGGCTACCACCTATTATGCTTTCTTTGCAGAAACGCCTCCGACTTCCATGACAAAAAACTATACTATCGGTAGCACCAATTATACGATGAATGCCTACGACCTGAATACCGGTGACAATATTCTTTGGGGCGACCGCGCAGTTGGTGCAAGTGGCACAGGAGTGGTTGGTCTGTATTATCAGTATGGAAATGTAACAGCCAGCACAGGAACAGCTTCTACTTCCTATAATTATTCAGGCATATATACTGCTTCAAACAACCTTCCTGCAGATAAAGACCCTGCGACAGCCGCTCTCGGTGAAGGATGGCGCACACCGACAAGTGCCGAATACACAACTCTGATGAGTAAAGCTACCGTAAGCAGGACTTCAACCTCTGTACAAAGCATCACGGCGGTCGCTAACAGCAAGACCATCTATTTCTATATGGGTGGTTACAAATCTGGTACGTCTGTATCTTATGCTTCGTCAACAGGTAATGCGTATTATTGGACAAGCACAAAGTACTCTTCCAGTGAGGCATACAGACTGAATCTGTCTCACACCACATCTTCCAGTAGTGGATATGTTAGCGGGAAGAGCGCATCCGGCAGCAACCATACCTATTTCTATTATGCACAGCAGATAAAGCCCGTTTACGATGTTGCCAACTACACGCTGACTGTGAAGGCTGACGGAACGACCTCCACCAACTACAGCGGCAAGTGGGGTGCATCAACCACATCCATCACCGCTTCCAAATCCGGTAAAGTGTTCACACGCTGGAGCGATGGTAATACCAGCAACCCGCGTACTTTCAAGATTTGCAACGCTACTTACACTGCCGAGTTTGAAGATGCGAAAGTGACCGCCACCTTCAACAACTACGATGGTACGGAATTATATAAGAACACCAATGTCACTTCCGGTACGACTCCCACTTACGGCGGTTCTACTCCGACCAAACCGAGCACACAGACTGTATCCGAGGTGACAACCTACTCCTTCAGCGGCTGGAGCCCCGCTCTTGGCAATATTACGACCAGCACCACCTATACGGCGCAGTTCTCTTCTTCTACTTCTCCGCGTCCCTACACCATTCGTTTCCTGATGGATGACGGCTCGACCGTAATCCAAAGCAACGATGTCAACTACGGCGCAACTCCCATTGCACCGGCTGACGAGGATGTCACCAAGATAGCTGACGAAAGTTACACCTATGCTTTCGTGGGCTGGGATGCTAACAATGACGGCATTGTGGACGAAGTGGCGGAAGTTACCGGCGCACAGGACTATGTGGCTGTGTTCACCGCAACACCGGTAGTGGTCGTGCCCACCTACAACATCACTGTTGGTGCATACAGCAACGGTACCGTAACCCTGACAGCAGGCAACGACGTGAAGATTGTTCCTGCAGAAGGCGGTGTATATAACTACCTGGAGGGAACCACCATCAACGTCAAGGCTGTTGCTGATCGCGGCTGGCACTTCACAGAGTGGAGCGACCACACCACCAGCGCCAGCGTGCGTGTACGCGATATAGACGAGAACAAGACGTTCACCCCGACCTTCGCTGCCAACACGCCTTTCACCATGTATGACACATGGGATTATGATGACTGCATAAGCAACTACAACACTACCAATACGCTGACCGTCACCCTTGACGGACGTACCTTCACTGTCGGTCAGTGGGCTCCCCTGTCTGTGCCGTTCGACTACACGCTTACCGCTGATGATGCTCTCTATAATGTGGTTTACAGACTCAGCAGCGCAACCCTTTCTCAGAATGGCGGCAGCATGACCTTCGAGTTTGTGCGCTCCAACAATATTGAGGCGAACCAGCCTTATCTGGTTGTTCCGCGCCAGGCTATCAACGAGGTTGTGTTCTACGGCGTGAAACTGGTGGCTCCTGCTGAAGAAAGCACCACCACCGACGACCGCGTTGCTTTCGTCAGCAGCCTGTGGAAGCAGACTATCAGCGGTCCGGTAGAGTTCTATATCGGCGCGAACAGCACTCTGCGTTACGCCTCCAACATGGGTACGACCCTCAAGGGCAACCGCGCGTTCTTCCGCAAGATTGGTGATGCCGTCAGCGCCCCGCGTCGCGTTCGTATCGTTCTGGACGGCGTTGAAGTGGAGAAAGAAATCGCCGAGGACGGCAACCTGGAGGATGTTCAGAATGTACGCAAGTACATGGAGAACGGCATGCTCATCATCGAGAGCAACGGCGTGAAACGCAATGCCGTAGGCCAGGAGATCCGTTAAACAGATTCCGCAGGCAGCGCCTTCAGGCCTGCCCGAGAGACCCCAGGGGTGCCGGATGGCACCCCTGGTTTTTTGCATGGGGTGTGTAAGGGCATGGCGGGCCTTGCTTGTGGCAGGGCCGCTTCTTTGAGAGACGGTATGCATACCGTCTCTACGGGCGGGTGTTATGCGGGTGTTGTGTGTGATTGCAGGTATTGTGAGTATTATGCGGGCATTATGCGGGCCGCGGAATCACCCGTTAATCACCCGTTAATCACCCGTTGTCTGCCGCGGAAAAGGAGGGAAATAATCCGACGGGGCGTATCGGAAGAAAAAAATATGGCGCCAAATTTGCATGTTCCCATTTTTTTTCGTACCTTTGCGCGCCGAATTATAAAACGGCAACAACCGCAACCAGAAACGGCAACAACAAAAAAGACATCCCGAACATGGACCGACCGCTTAACTTCGCCCTGATAGGAGTGGCAGGATATATCGCCCCCCGGCACATAAAAGCCATCGCCGACACCGGCAACAACCTCATGGTGGCCTACGACAAATTCGACTCGGTGGGCCGTCTCGACAGCTCGTTCCCCGACTGCTCCTTTTTCACGGAAAACGAACAGTTCGACCGCTTCTGCTCGAAACAGATGCGCACCGCACAGCCCCTCGACTGGCTCTCGATATGCACCCCCAACTATACCCACGACGCCTTCATCCGCTACGGCCTCCGCCTCGGACTGAACGTCATCTGCGAGAAACCGCTGGTACTGAACCCGTACAACATAGACAACCTCGTGCAGATGGAAAAAGAAACCGGCCGCGAAGCCTACACCATCCTGCAACTGCGCCTGCACGAAGCCATCGCCAACCTCAAACGCAAAGTGGAAACCGGTCCGAAAGACAAGATATACGACGTGGACCTGACCTATATCACCTCGCGCGGGAAATGGTACTACAGCTCGTGGAAAGGCGATGTGCACAAATCAGGCGGAGTGGCGACCAATATCGGCGTGCACTTCTACGACATGATGCAGTGGATATTCGGTCCGGTGCAGAAAAACATCGTGCACGTGATGTCGTTCGACCGCGTGGCCGGTTATATGGAACTCAAACGCGCCCGCCTGCGCTACTTCCTGAGTATCAACGCCGACTGCCTTCCGGCCAACGCCGTGCAGGGCGAGAAAAAGACCTACCGCACCCTGAACATTGACGGCGAAGAGTTTGAGTTCTCGCAGGGCTTCACCGAACTGCACACGGAGTCGTACCGGCGCATCCTCTCCGGACAGGGCTTCCGCATCAGCGAAGCACGCCCGTGCATCGAAATCGTGAGCGAGATACGGCACAGCGAACCCATCGGACTGGTCGGAGACTACCATCCTCTGGCCCGCCTCCCCCTCGCCCCGCACCCCTTCGGCTGGGACGAGAAACGATAAGCAAAATCCGGCCAAGACCAAGAAAAACAGCATGAAAGGCCTGTATCCATATCTTCTTCCCGCGTTGCTCGCGCTGTGGCTCTCCTCGTGTGTCACCTCCAAGAAAGTGAACCTCATGCAGGAACCCACGAAGAACAACCATATCCCCGAATATGCCGACACCCTGTCCTACGAGGACTACCGGCTCCGCATTGGCGACCGGCTTGACGTGCGGGTCTATTCCGTGGACGAACAGGTGAAGAAACTCTTTGCGGCCAGCGGCGTGTCGGGCCGGAACATGGGAAGCCGCTACAACGTGGCCTCGTCCACGGGCTATGCCAACGAACTGTACACCTACCTCGTCCTGGAAGACGGCACAATAGACTTCCCGCTGGTGGGCAAGATAGAGGTGCGCGGCATGACCACACGCGACATTAAACTGAGCCTTGAGAAAGAACTGGCGACCTTCATCCGCGACTACGGCGACTACCAGATGGTGTCGGTGGACGTGCAGGTGGTACAGCGTATGTACAGCGTCATCAGCGAAGGCGGGACGGGAAACTATCCCATCCGACGCGAGAAACTGACTATCTATGAGGCACTTGCGCAGGCCGGCGACGTAGGCAACTGGAGCGACCGTTCGAAAGTGCGTATCGTGCGCGAGATAGAGGGCAAGACGAAAGTTATGATGTTTGACGTGCGCTCCAAGGACATCATCAACTCGGAGTTCTATTACATTGAGCCGAACGACGTGATTTACGTCCAGCAACTGCGCGGCAAAGCATTCGGCATCACCAACGCCGCCACGACGGTGTCCATCGTGGCCACCACTATCTCGTTCGGTGGCTTTGTGTATGCCATTGTTCAACGGATAATCAATGCAGCCAACCGATGATGAAAGCCAATACCTCCATATATCTTACTGCGGTCGTGGCTCTGCTGTCCGCTTTCTTGCTGACAGGCTGCTATCCGCACCGTGCGGTCGGACTGCTGCAGGAACGCAAGAAACTCCCGCAGTACGACAGCGTGCCTTACCAGCCCTACCGTCTGCAGGTGAATGACGAGATTGTCTATCGGGTCATCACACTGGACGAGACGCTCGCCAAGACGCTGGCGGTGAACAGCAGTGCGTCAGCAGAGAACTATCAGTACGCCTATACCTACCGTATCTATTCAGACGGCACGGTAGACCTTCCTTTCCTGCCGCCGATCCGTCTGGAGGGACTGACTGAACTGGAGGCCCAGGATACGGTGAAGAAATACATGCGCGAACTCATTCCCGATGCCGAAATCAAATTGGCGCTTTACAACAAGCAGTTTACGGTGCTTGGTGACGTCAGTTCGGGTGTGAAGTATATCTACAAGGAACGGATGAACATCTATCAGGCATTGGCCATGACCGGAGACCTGTGGAACTCGGCCGACCGCCGGCACGTGCGCATCATCCGTCCGCATGGAAATGACAAACCGGAAGTGCTGGAGTTTGATATCCGCACCAACACCCTGATAGACTCGAAATATTACTTCATCTATCCGAACGACCTCATCTATGTCAGCCGCGAGAAGTCCAGTTTCTTCAAGCAATCGACCTATCCGGCTTTCCTTGGTCTGATAACCAGTTCGGTGGCCTTGCTCGTCACGGTGCTGAACTATATTCCGGAAACCAAATTCTGACAATCTCATTCTACTCATGGCAACCGATAATCCATATTACTCCGATCCTTATAAGGACCCCAGTAAGAATCCTTATGCAGACCCTTATCAGGATTTGCACAAAAGTCCGTATGATCCGACGAATCCCTATACGAATCCTTACCAGAATCCGTATCAGGACAGTGGGGCAAACCCTTATCAGAACCCTTATCAGAACCCTTATAATAATCCCTACCAGAATCCTTATCAAAATCCCTACCAGAATCCCTACCAGAATCCCTATTTGTCAATGCCTTACCAGCAGATTCCGCAGGATGAGGAGAAGAGTAGTTTCAGTATCATGGAGTGGTTGGTGCGTGTACTCCATTATTGGTATCTCTTTGTTATTGCTGCGGCGTTGGCATACGGAGTGGCGGCTCTGATGAACCGTAAATGGATTGAAGAATACGAATCAAGCGGATCTATCCTTATCAAGGAGACGGGCAATATGTATGCCAGCCAAGGAGCACTTATGCAGGGGTTTGGCGTAGAGCCTGTCTATAAGAATATTAACAACCAGTTGGTACTGCTCACTTCGTATGATCTGCTTTCCCGTGTGATTGATTCGATTCCCTTCCTCCTAGTTGATTATTATACCCAGGGCCGTTTCAAGACCCGCAATCTTTATAGGAACACACCGATTATTGTCGAGCCGAAATATGTGGACGAAAGTATCAAAGGACTGCTTTTCCGTTGCACTATCAACGGTGACGGTACGCTCCATATTGTCAGCACGGATGAGAAACGTCCCTTTGAGGCAACGGTTCGGTATGGTGAACTGTTTGAGGCGCCGCGTTTCACTGCGACGTTTTGGCCGAGTGCGCACATGAGCCAGTCAGGACAGATATTTTTCCGTTTCCGGACACGCGAAGGACTGGTCAATGAGTTTAGGAACAGGATGCGCCATGATTTTGTGATGAATGGAAGTTCCGTGCTAAAATTGACGCTCCGTAGCCAGACGCCTGAACGCGACTGCGAGTTTATCAACAAGTTGGCGGAATTGTATTTGCTTCAGAATCTGGAGCGAAAGAACCAGGTGGCCGATAAGACTATCCAGTTCATTGATAAACAGCTGGTTGTGCTTCAGCAGTCGCTTGAAGACAGCGAGGGTGCCATGACCTCGTTCCGGCAGCAGAACAAGTTCATGAATGTTGGAACGTATGCCGGAGAACTGATGTCGCGCATGTCCTCTTATGACCAAAAGGCGTTGGAACTACGTCTGAAAGAGACCTATCTCAATTATCTTACGGACTATCTGAACCAATCTATCGCCGACGGTACGATTGCTTCGCCATCGTCTCTTGGTTTGACGGAGACTTCGTTGAGCGGGCTTGTCTCTCAATTGAACTCCCTTCAGTTGCAGCGAGGCGAACTCTCGGAGAAGAACGTCTATTACGCCAAACTGACCAACGATATCAATAACGTGAAGATTACTATCGAGGAGGTGGTCAAGTCCATGCGTGCGACACTTGAAATAGAGAAGACCGACCTGCAGAAACGTTACGAAGAGGTGGAGGTGGATATGAAGAAACTTCCTGCGAAGGAACTGGAGATGGTGGGCATTGAACGCAACTACCGCATCGACGACAACTATTACACCTTCTTTCTCCAGAAACGTGCCGAATCCGAGATTCAGAAGGCAAGTAACGCGCCTGACAACGAGGTGCTGGACAAGGCACGTCCTATATATATCGTCAATGCCAAGAGCAAACAGCGGACGACGACTACTTGTCTGGCAATCGGATTGCTGATACCTCTCGGTCTTATCATTATCTCCGAACTGATGAACGACAAAGTGCGTACTCCAAAGGAGGCTGAGGGGCTTAGTGTATTCCGGCTCATCGGATCCATACGCCATGCCAAAACCCAAAACCCGACACTTGTCAAGTCTAGTCCACGCTCCAGTTATGCTGAAATGTTGCGAGCCATACGTACACGTATTGAGTTTATTACGGGTAAGAAGGCGGGAATATCGCTCTGTATCACCTCCACAGAGTCCGGTGACGGTAAAACGTTCCTCTGTTCCAATCTAGCCTCGCTTTATGCGCTTACGGGTAAGAAAACCATTCTCATTGACTTGGATGTCCGCAAACCGAATATTCATACCAAGTTGGGTTTGGTAGACAGAACACTCGGTATGTCCAATTACCTTAATGGTGACTGCGAACTGAGTGACATTATCGTTAAGGATGCGCCCTTTGATTTCGACATTATTCCTGCAGGTACGATTCCGCCGAACCCGGGCGAACTCATTCATTCTGACAAGTTGTCAAACCTTCTTGAATTGTTGAAAAAAGAGTATGAATACATGGTCATTGATACTTCGCCTATTGGACAGGTACCGGATGCTTATGCCATTATCGAGCAGACTGACACCACGCTCTTTGTCATCCGCTGTCTCCAGACCAGCAAATCGTTCTGTAAGCAGACTCTGGCACAACTGGCCATCAACCATCGCAGCAAGATCAATCTTGTGCTCTCCGATGTGCCCACCGAAGGTTTCCATCGTGGTTATGGTTATGGTTATGGTTATGGCTACGGCTATGGTGCTGCCTACGGATATGGTTACGGCAATGGTTCGGGCTATGGCTACGGTTATGGCTACGGTTATGGTTATTCTTCGCTCAAGAACAATTGGCGTTACAAGTATGGCCGTTATTATAATCGTTTGTTCAAGCGTCCTCAGAAAGAAGCCGTTCATTACTATATGGACGATGATGAAGCATAGTCGTGCGGGCGTTTCAGCGCTCTGCATTTCCAAGTCCCCGGACAGCCATGACGGCATCCGGGGCTTTTTTTGTGTACGGAGGGAGAAACGGATGGTTGTCAGAGGTGCTTACGGTCATCGCATACTCCTCTGTAGAGTCACAGCCATGTTGTGGCTCTCAAACCAAAGACTGCAGAAAGGGCAATACCCATTCAGAAAGACGGATATGATACCGTCTCTCTTAAACTGCAATAAAGAAAAATCATGCTTCCGGATGGCGGAAGAAACTGAAATGCACGCTGCCGTAGGTCCGTGTCTCGTCGAAGCACGGGTGTTGCTCGAACGAATGTGTCTTTCCGTGTTCGAGGACGAACAGACCGTCTTGTTTGAGGTGGGGAAGGATGAGGTCCGGCAGTTCGGGCAGTCGTTCCAGTTGGTA
>Ga0310690_10002511_pt1 | contig 29586 bp, 32 predicted proteins | sample AusTroGonzalo_MG_2_FD_207661 | JGI IMG/M metagenome (GOLD analysis project Ga0310690, IMG submission 207661) | Bovine rumen microbial communities from tropical cattle in Woodstock, Queensland, Australia - Gonzalo_04 (v2) (version 2) | ecosystem: Host-associated > Mammals > Digestive system >...
TTGTCCGTTGATAGGGTCGGTCATCTGCTGGGGAAGGATCATTCTACAATAACACACTATCGGAGGCGTATGGAAGATGCCTTGGCATCTCCGAAGACCGACCCTCCATTGATGCTTATCTACAACAAATTCAACAAGTACAGACTTATGACGGACAATGACATCGCGCTTATGGCGCAGGCTGACGGGCTGAACATCGCTACCTATTGGGACGGTGATGCGCTGAAAGAGAAATGCGACTCCGAGGAGGCACGGGCTTACATTGACGCGATAATGCGGAGGATGTACCACTACGAGGAGGCTAAAAACGATATGATATGAAAACTAATAGCGGGTTGTATAAACTCGTCAGTTGGAGCATCTGGCGATTCTTTGAGGATGGCGGTGTTGCGAATCTGGGAGATTTTATTGAAACCACAAAAAGTGTTTTCGTAAACCTTGTAGATAGAGGGTATTTATGTGAAAATGCGGAAGACAAGTATTGTGGAACATATAGAAAAAAAGACACAAGCAAAGACAATGAGTAACTATTATGAACACAAGAGATAAAAGAAGATTACAAGAGTTGCTCGAAAGAGCCTTAACGGTATTCGCTAATTACTACGAAGAAGATTTCGATTACGAAGAAATTGAGAAAGAAGCACAGGGAATCATACACGATGTCATATACCCCAAGGAGGGTTATGAATTATATACGGCTAATGTTCCATTATCGCAACTATTTAAGTTAGCGCGTTGGTGGGAGCTTTTCTGGGAGATAGAAGATGATGGCACATTGACGGATGTGAGGCGTGGGCGTTACCAATATGAAATAGAGCCGGGAAGACTAACCGAGGGCGACTGGATAACCCATTTAGCAAAAAAGGGGTGGGTTGACCTTAACTCTTTTATCCCCGCCTACTTTGAGGCATTGGCAAAACAAGGCATCAAGGAGATAACCATTAAAACCTCTCGCTGATGGCAACCTACTGCGGAATTGATCCCGGTCTTGCAGGAGGCATAGCCATCCTCGAAGGCGATGAACTCTACACGTTCAAGATGCCCGAAACGTACCCCGACATCTATGAGACCTTGAAAGGGTTGCAGTCGGACTTCGGTGGACTCAAGGCGGTAATGGAGCGCGTGGGGAACGGAATCCCAGGTCAGTCATCCAAGGCCACCGCGACATTCGCACGGCACAACGGACACTTGGAGATGGCTCTCTACGCACTCGGCATACAGACCGAGGAGGTAACGCCGCAGAAATGGCAGAAGTTCTACTCCAACCAGATCGGCTCGTCCAAAGGGCTGACCAAGGTCGCGTGGAAGAACAAACTCAAGGGTCTCGCACAGAGGCTATATCCGAGGACTAAAGTGACACTTAACACCGCAGATGCGATACTACTTGCGCACTACGGAAAATCAATGGGACTATGAGTACCGTGAACACCATCCTGATACTGCTTTCCGTTGCGGTGGCACTCGCAATAGCGGTGCTGCTACTCATCTTCCGCGACTACGAACACGAGAAAGAGAAATGTGGGAACTGCGCGTTCCGAGATGACACCCTCCACTACTGCTGGTCAAAGACCCAAGAGGTAGGCACGGAGGAGAAGGCTTGCGCGTTCTTCAGAAAAAGAGGACAGATATGAAGCATTACAGACGATTCAGAGTTGCGATAGAGGTCGCGCACATCATCCTTCACGCGGTGGCGGTTGCCGCCTTCGTGTACTTCGTATGGAATTGGGTTGCGGTCGCAGTGCCGATATTCGACTAAATCCGTGGGGCGGTCGGCACACAAGTAATAACCAGTTATATTGATTTTAGAATGGACTGCCCTGCGGATTTTTAACATAGGGGCGTGTGGCGAGGTAAGCGAAGTGATTGGCCTATAATACCTCACTGACGAGCGAGGGAGGCAGCGAAACTACACGCCCCTTTTAACCAAGAGATTATGACAAACAAGGAACTTATAGACAAGATACGCCAAGAGATTGAAATGTTGGATGGTGCGGACTATCCTTGTGACAACTCTGAGCAAGAAGTGGGCTACCATCTTGCGCTTGATGAAGTTGGACGGTTTCTTGACTCCCTTTCCGTGGAAGAAAAGCCGACCAACCTGGAGCAGGAGTTGGAGGCGTACCATCAAGGGTATTGGCCCAAGACCAACAACGGGGACGAGAGTCTGTCCTATACGCCAGATGCGGTGAGACGGATGGTGATGCATTTCTACGAACTTGGAAAGCAAGCGAAGCAGGATGCCCCCGAAGGTTTGGACGAAGCAATAAAGTCCTATGTCACTCCAAGACTCGACAAGGAATATGTCGCCTACGGAGAACATCGACAGAAGCAACTATCCAAGTTTGATGCATACGACCTTGAGGCTGCGATAGAATTTGGCGCGGAGTGGGCGTTTGGACAAGGGCATACTTTCACACAGCCCGTTCTTACAAATGGAATGGGACAGACATATGTTACTTTTAAGTTCGTCTACTGCGAGAGTGAGGTAGAAGAAGGTGAAGAAGTAATCGTTCAAATACGGAAGAAATAACTACAAGGGCGCGGCTGACATAACCGGAATGAAACCTATGGAATTCTTTTTACACGCGAGTTGCCGTGCCCTTTTATTAACTGATAAGATTATGGATACATACGAGAAGAAATACAACGAGGCCCTGGAGAGGGCGAAGCAATTACACTCCGAAGATTGTTCTGCTGAGAACAAAGACACTTGCGAGTTTATCTTCCCCGAACTCCGCGAGAGCGAGGACGAGAGGATAAGAAAATTCATCAAAGATGAACTAATGTGTCTCCGAGTTGGCGAGAAGGATAGTGACAGGGACAAGGAACTATTGAACGCTATTGCTTGGCTCGAAAAGCAGAAAGAGCAGAAGCCTTGTGATAATTGCAATGAACACGAAATAGGTTATCGGCGTGGACTTAAAGTTGGTTATCAGCAAGCCCTTGACGAGCAGAAGCCCGCAGAGTGGAGTGAGGAGGATGAGAAGATGTTGCTATCAATTATCAATGCTTTTAGGAATGGGACAGTATCCACTATTGGACAAGAACAATGGCTCAAATCTCTTCCCAAAAGATTCAACCTTCAACCTATACAAGAGTGGAGCGAGGAGGATGAAAAGATACGGATAGGTCTTATTGCCACTTTGAGGGGATTTGGTGCAAATACAAGCACAAATAGTACGAGTCGCAACTATACATTTCCAAGAGAGATTGAATGGCTTAAATCCCTGCGTCCGCAGAATCATTGGAAGCCCAGCGAAGTGTGTTATGGAGCAAAGGGAGACCCAGACCCCGCAGGAGTATTGAAGCCCACCAAGGAACAGATGGAAGCACTACAACGTGCTATTGATGCTTGTGAGTGTGAATGGGCTTACGAGGATACTGAGTTACGGAGTTTGTTAGCTGACCTTAAGAAGCTCACCCACGAATAATGCCCGTCTTAATGTTATTCCTCGCTGCTTTCTGCTATGCGGTAAGTATGCGGTTTAGAAAGAGAAGAAAATGATACAGAGACTTGAGCATACAATGGTTGACTATGAGAGGGGGATAGGTTATTCTGTCTCTCTTGATGATGCTATTGACAAACTTAATGAGGTTATTGACTGTTTGAACCAGTTGATTGCACTTCACATAATTGATTATGAGGAGGAATAGGATATGAAAGCACCAGATAAGATTTACTTGCATCCCGACTTTGAAGGCTCTCAAACTCCATCCGTTTTTTGGAGCATAGAAAAGAGAGGAAGCCATCCAGAAGAATGTGTTGAGTACATCCGCAAGGATGTTGTTGAACGCATTATCCGTGGCGCATTAGACCCGCTGAATGCCCTAAATAAACTTCGCTCATTATGACAGAATACATCGGAACAATCTTGACACTTTATTATGTGTTTAGCCTTATATTTATGGTAGGCGCTACAGATTGGGAAAATTTTCCAACTTGGGGTAAAATAGGGTATCTTATTTTAATTCTACTGCCTCTTTCTTGGGTAATGTTTCCTGCAACCCTCGGTTTACACTGCAAAGAAAACAAGTGATATGGAATACTTTGGAACAATCTTCGTCGCCGTGACAAACATTGTCATAGGCTATGTGTGGGGCAGACTCCACGAAAAGAACAAGGAGAAGGAGATACGCACCCTTGCTGGCAGACTTGCAGAAGCGGTCTTGTTCGCGTGGGATAACGTGGCAGAGATAGCGAGACAGATGGCGGTAGAACTTGATAAATGGAGGTACGGGAAATGAAGAAGATCTGGACTGACATCATCGGAGTTGCCCTCCTCGTGGCACTCTTCCTTGCGTTCAACTACGCATCGTACCGCAAGGGCTTCAGAAAGGGCGAAAACAACGCCATAGAGACGATTATAGAGCGCGTAGATACGTTGACACTTTACGATACTATAACGCGCTTAAAACCCGTCTATCTGACCTCTACGGTGGTGGATTCGATTCCGTATCCCGTGGTAGTCCACGACACGGATACCTTATGGGCGCAACTCCCTCGGACGGTACGCGAATATGGGGACTCCACTTTCTATGCTCAAGTGTCAGGAGTCAATCCGAGCCTTGACCGCATAGACGTGTACCAAAAGACGCAGTACATCAACAACACCGTGTACGTCCCCACGAAGGACACGCGAGAGGACTATGTGGAGCTGGATGCGAAGTTCCTATACGACAAGATGCCACTCGCGCCCGTGACGCTGAATGTGGGGTACATCAGAGGGCCGTTCGAGGTCTATGCAGGGGGTGGGTATGACTTCTTGCAGAAAGCACCGATAGGGCAAGTTGGGACGAGATTGAGATTCAAGTTTTAGAGTATGACAGTACGAGAGTTCATAGAGGTCTTGGAGAAACTTGACCAAGACCGAAACATCTGGGAGACGTATGACACGCCCACCTACGTCAGCGAGGTAGAGGTAAAACCCGTTGATGACCTTGTGGTATATCTATACGGCAAAGAAAAGGGCGTACAGAAAGGAGACTACTCTATTGGGACATAGAAGAAAGGGAGGCCAAACGGTCTCCCTTTTTTCGTTATGCGCAACGGGCACACCCCAACCTGCAAATCACATCGGCAAGTTCACGAGCGGAATCACCAGCGATATGCGCTGGGGTCTCACCCTCCAAGTCAACACCGCAACCACGAGCCACGAAACCCTTGAGGCTCTCCACGTCCTCAAAGTTGATAGACCCCTTCCGTACCTTGTACTCAAGGAAACCCAGAACGTCCGCAAGGGACTCCCTAACAATTTCTTCCATCTTGTTGCCCATAACAAAATCTTTTATTATATTTGTGATGTACCACTCATCATAAAATTGATTACCACCCCACAAAAGGGTAGAGGACTCTCATAAGCCCTTGGCTATCCCTTTGAGGAGTGGCAATCGCCAATGTAGATGGGTGGTACTATTTACATCAGTTAGTCAAGGGCTTTTTTATTACCCTCCACGATCTGACGGTTTGTCTTGAATTGCCATAGTTATTGTCTTTTAATCGTTAGTCTATATAGTCGGAGGGGTGGGAGGCGCAACCCAAGCGGGATTTGCATCGGGGCTATTGATATAGTTGTACCAAGTGTCAAGTTTGCTTGAGTACGCCGACCAATCGGAATCCGCAGTATATTGAGCAAGTATAGCATTGTCGTGAGCAGCAGAACTGCCGTCGCCGACGTAAATCTTCGTTATATTCGCCACGTTGAAATACGATGCAACGCCAGCAATTCCATTATAACCGAGATGCACTATGCACCCGTTCTTTATAGATGAACTGCCAATGCCCGTGGTGACTGTATACTGACCGCCTATCTCAATAAATACAACCGTTTCTCGGTAAAATGTATTGGATGATGTTTGACCATAGAAGTCTCCGCCTACACGAAGAACTAAATCGTATTGTAGAGAATTATCGGCTTTGCCGAACTTGTGACCATTAGCGTTACCGATGAAATCTCCCGTGATAATAATAGTTTGGAAGTTATAATAACCATTAGTAGCTCCGGGGGTATAGTCCCCGTCAATATACAATGTACTGCCTGCACCATTTCCTGCGCCGTCGCCAATATAAATACCGACAGATGTGTTGAATATTAAGTTCTTTAAATTGTTTAGGCCTGCAAATGCTTGAGCCCCAATACTCGTCACAGAGGATGGTATGGTAAATGTGCCTGTCAATCCCGTGCAACCTTGAAAAGCCTTATCGCCTATCGCCGTCACCGTATTCGGAATAGTGACGGATGTGAGATTTTTACAATCGCGGAAAGCATTTGTGCCCAAAGCCGTGACCGTATTAGGGATGTTGACTTGCGTAATCTCCGAATTACTACCAGTAAGGTACAAGTGCATTTCTCCTGAAGCGGATGATGGATATGTATTTGCGCCAAAAGAACACCCAGCCCAAACCTCAATGCTCGGAATATTGATTCTCTTTAATAAGGCATCATATCTCCAGATATAGTTCTGCGTCGCTGTAATTGACCGCGTGAGCGTCATCTGCTCCAAAGAGGTGCAACTCTCAAACGCTTGCGCCGAAATGGAGGCAAGGTTAGGAGGCAAGGTTATGGACTCCAAAGCGGTGCAACCCCTAAATCCCGTGTCTGCTCCAAGGGCGGTAGTGATGCCCGTGAAATACTTGAGTTCGTCAAAAGAGGTAATAGTAGTTACACCCGTAAAGTTTGACCCCAAACTCGTCACTGCCGCCGCGTCGCTCGTTGTCAATCCTTCGCCATCGCTTGACCAATCCGTGTCATTGAGTATAATACTCTCAACCGCAGAGTCGGCAAAGTTGATATAGACCCTATCCGGGTCGTATATGACGTATAGATTCGTCCCAAACAAGTCCGAAAGCCCCTTGATGTATGTTGTCTGATATGGCTCTGAGGACGTTATATCAAGGGCATCAAGCTCGTCCAAGTACATCTTTGTTATTTGTACCGTACCCTCCACGTCGGGTAGGCCACGATCTTGGGTGATGTTTCCGTTATCATACACGACCCTACCGGGCAAAAGGGCAAGACTAAGGAGAACGCTTGCTTCCCCTGAAGCGATGTCACTCCAATTCAGAGTTACATAAGCCAATCTGTTCCCAGAAGTTGCAAGGATATTGGAAGCAATGGTTAACGGATTAAGCTGGTTGCAATCGTTTATGTAGAGATTCACGATTCCAGACAAGGTGGGGAGAGTAAGATTCGCGCTCGTCAAGAACGGAAGAGAGTACATAAACACCGTGCCTGCGTTGTCGGGGAACGACACCTCTTCAATCATAGCACCTATGGGAAGGATAAGGCCTGGGGCGGCGCATCCCTCAAATAAGCAAGTACGGAGGCGAGGACATTTGAGCAGATTGATCTCATTCTGCGTAACCTTGATGGTGTTCCGTGCATCAATATATGTGATGGACGGAGATTCCACCGCAAGGGAGGTTGCGTTAAAGAGGACGTTGACAGCAGTTGCGTCTCCAACCTTGAGCCTCCGTAAGCGGTCGCTCTTGACCGAAAACGCGATATTCGTGTCTGCGCCTCGGTCGGTCAGTACCATATCCGAAAGGTCTCCGAGGTCGGCAATCCAATCAAGTCCGTGGATATAGTTGTTCGTAGTACCAGAGCCAGCAGACACCGCAAGTTGGGATGTCTGTCCCGCCCTCGTCCTAACGCCTTGAGAGTCCGTGCTTCCAGTAGAGCCGACAGGATATAGGTCTATTGCAGGCGTGATGTCAAACTGATATGAACTCGCCAACGTGATGGAGAGACCGTCATAGGAGGTGTCTGTACCCGTGAACGCGCCAAGGCGATACTTCGAGAATATATAGACCACGCGGCGTTGTACCCACATCTTCTCCGCTTGATATTGGTCGCCCAAGGCTTGCTCCCACGGAAAGACATCATTGTACTTGGTCTGGTCATTCTCAAGCCAGGGGGTGATATACGACCAACTACGATCTCCCTCGTAGAGCGTCTGCGCAAAATACTTTGCCGACTTCTCCCAACAATAAGCGGAAACAACATTGAACACTGTTTCGTGCGTGAAGTTGCCAGCTATACCTTTTGCGGTTGCAATGTTTCCGATAGCCTGCACTATCTTGCCCATCATTTCTTTCTGTTCGCTCTGATAGTAGTCGCGGACAATCACCCAAAGAGCCGAGTCGCCACCGTTGAATATCTCATTCCCCGATGCGTTCAAGTCTCCGTGTTCAACCGAATAGGGTTTCGTGGAGCGTCCGTTGTTATCGGTAGCGAGGACGGTATCAAGGTCGTCCTGTCTCCAGCCCCACCGCTTGCAGTACACGCTCTCGCCCGAAGCAAGGCTCTCGTTGTAGGCGCGGAACTTAAACGGATAGGTGTTCTTTGCAAAGTTGTCCGTCACTCCGAAGAGGATGCAGAAGCAATAGTGATAAAGCATCTGCTCCATATCCCAATAGTCGGGCGCAGTTGCCTTGAAACGCGCTATCCTTGCTGCAATGATCTGCCCCGTGGAAGGCGTGAGGGTGGAGAGGTATCCTGCCGAGTACAACGGAGTAACCACGTTGTATTCAAGGAGTGGATCGCTCGACACGTCTGACAACTTCACATAAGAGTTTGTCTTGGTGCGGAAGAATATGAGGTCGTATGCGTTATCGTAGAACGCAAGCAACTCGTTGGACACACCGCCTGTAGTCATCGCGTGGAAAGCCTCAATGTTTGCGTTGATAGCATCAAGGGAGGCATAACCACTCTCGTTCAGCGCATCGGCAAGGGAAGCAATATAAGGCGAGTTGTTATACACACAATCGTAGGCCGGTCTCCACTCCGAAGAGTACAGCGAGAAAATCGCATCCCAATCGGCCTGCGTTCCCTCGTTGCTCGTCTCATTCGGCCCCGCTATCGCGCAGTCCCACGCCTCATCGTTGCCGATGCATAATGTCTCCTCGTTCTGGTCATAGAACACGTCAAGCCAAGGATGCACGAAGCGCGTCCCACGAGGGTTGTGGTTGGGGCCTTCAATGGACATAAGATTAGGATAAGTGTCCGTATCGTGGCCGAAGGACACCTTGCTGCTCTTGTCAGGCCCTACCGTGTACTGACCGATGTACTCGTGGTAGTTGTTGGAATACTTGCGGAATCCGACAAACGGGAACTGATAGACCGCCACCAAGAAAGATGGGTTAGGAAGATGCGCCCCAAGGCTGACCGGCGACTGATGGAAGATGTCGTTATACAATCCCGTCATTCCCATCTTGTGACCCTGCATTGAGGATGCATAGTTCTTCTTCGCCGTGATCCTATCAACCTTCACGTAGTCCGTATCCTTAATCATACGGCCCTTCTTTCCGTTCGTGTCAGTAGTACCGTCGCCGTAACTCCAGGTCGTAGAACTGCCCGTCTTGAAACGGAGATTCCAACGATAGTATTTCATTGACGTAGTACCCTGTCCATCCAACTTGAGTTTGCCGATTGTCGCGTTTTTCAACGAAGAGTCTGCATACTCGAAAACAACTTGCGTGTTGCTGATTGCCGTTCCCTCGCTGTCTTTTGCCTGATGGTTGATGTCGGGGAGATGGTCGGTATCGTTAGGTAGGGTTATGACCATCGTGTTGTACCCTGCTTGTTTGCACAGGAAATATTCGATGGTGTTTCCATCTGTGACCTTGTTCTTCGACACAACCGCAGCGCGATTAAATTCAACACCGTCAATGATGCAGTTCAGGAAGTTGTTAAACACCGCGTTCGGTTCGAGAGCAAATCCATAAACCCTCATCTTGTAGAGATAGACATCCGAATTGGGCTGACCTATGACAAGATTCCCATCACCAAATCCTGACAAGCCGGAGAACGGAAAGTTTACATTCGACGTTCCGTTGACATAGATGGAACACAAGTTGCGTCCCGACACGTTCCCATAGTTCTTCACGAAAGTAACCACAAGATGCGTGATTGTATTCTCTGCGAACACCACGGATTGCGAGGTCTCGTTACTTTCGTTGGTGCTATACACCACAATCTCCGTAGGATAAACGAAGATACCGACAGAAGAACTACCCATTGAGAGGATGGGGGTTGCGTAGTCGGCTGGCATACCCGACTTGAGCATCAGCTCTATGGTCATTCCCGGATAGCCCGCGAAATACTCCAATGGTTTGAGGCTAGTCACGGACACGGAAGCTCCGGCAGGGACAACAAGCGCACGATAGCCGTCTTCATCAGCGGCCCATCCGTCATCACTCCAAGAGAATCCCGACCACGAAGCAGAGTACGTCGCCGCAAAATGGGAGTCTGGCGTTCCCTCGTTGACAATCACGTCATAATCATCGGAGTTGTTGCTTCGAGTGGCCGCATTGAGATAAAACAAGTATCCGGGGGTGGCAAGATATGAGTAGGTGTTGTCAAAGATGGTGGAAGCGGTCACGGTGGGGCCATCCACGTCTCCAGCATAAGCCTTTGCAGATATTGCCATAGTTCCGCCCTGGGTGTTGTTCGCGCCCGTATTCACCTCAAGCGAGTATGCAAACGGATATTGGACATTAGGAGAAAGCCCCGTAGCTGGCGCGTTCTGGACTATGGGATAGGTGGTGTTTCCAAGGGTGGCAGAAAGAGTGAACACTGACTTGTCCGCATTATGCACTGCATACGAGAACAAGGTGCCGGAAGTGAAGTTATAAGCCGTGGCGACAACCGCATTGATGGCGACCAACGGTGTAGAGTCACCCTCCTTGGCGCACATAATGTCGAAAGAGATGACGGGGGTAGATACGCCCGATCCCGTCATCCAAAGGCTGATAGTGCAGTTTCCACTATGTAAGCCGGTGATGGGAAACGCAGATGAGGGAATCTCATAGGTAGTTGACGTGTTCGTATAGGAGATGTTCGGGCCGTACTCAACGGACGGAAGTTCGGTGATTGTAGTCCCATACTTGACCGAAACGTGGAGAGTCTTCGTCAACGCACCAGCGAAGCGGATGCCATTGACAATATATCCCTCCCCCTCGTTCCAGACAACTTGCCAAGCGTGGTCGCAAGTGAGGAATAGAGAAGTGACAGTACCCGTGAACACCGTAGTTTGTGTCTTCCCCGATGTCTCTCCCGTTACCGCCACGCGGACGTAGTTGTTACCTTGAAGGAGATACGGTCTGATGTCGAAGGACGCACTCTCCCCAACATCTATGCTGCCCGACAAATAGGGCGTATATCCTGAACCAGAATCAACGTCAACAGAGTAGGTATAGCGTTCTGGAACGTCCTGCGAAGATCCTCCACCGAAAGGGGTCTTGACCGTTGTCGGGGCAATCGTCATTATCTTGGAAGTCTCATCGGCCAACACATAGAATACTTGCGAGAGGTTACAATGTAAATCTATGGTATAGACATCACCCCCAAGTTGTATGTCTCCCAAGGGCGTACCGCCCTCCTCGTCATAGAACACAAGCGACATCGTTTGGGGGTTGTAAGATACATACCCAAACTTGCTACCGAGGAGCGACGACATAACCCCGAATTGATCTTTGATAAAGGTCTCCACCTCAAGGCCGGAGTGACCGGCCCAAGCCTCATTTATATCTGGAATGTTCGCCATATCTTACTTATTGTTTTTCCAAGTATCGTTATCAAGCCAAGGCTTTTCTGGAAGCCATATACCCTTTCCGTAACAGGACTTGACCGCCTCCCAAATCATTCTCGCGCCAATATAAACCGCCGTAAAAGCAAGTTCCCTTGCCCCACTCATCGCATAAACGCCCGTCGTCGGTTTATTGTCGCCCTTCGAGTAGATCATTCTTCAACCTCCTCCTCTTCGTCCTCATAGGTGCAGTAAATCTTTTCAGGGTCTTTGCTTGTCAATGCTGCGTATTCGGATTCCGTGAGGAATACGAACTTGCCGTCAATAAGACCCTTCAAGTCCTTTCCCATCTCTGCGGAGAGGGCATCCGTAGTGCCACCATCCACGAGGTTGTTCACAACTTGCAACTCCCCTGCTGCTCCGCTATAACCGCTATTGCCCTGCAAGCCCTTGAGACCCGTGAAGGCTATTGTCAGTACACCTTCGGAGACCGAAACTTGTGCCGCAGGAGTGCCGCTTGTGTTATCCACCGTGACAACTGCCGATGTGACACCAGGAGGGCCTTGCGCACCATCCGCGCCATCCGCGCCCGGCTGTCCTTTCAAATTCGTGAAGGTGAAGGTAAAGACCTTCGCCGTGTCGGGGCCTGATGCCGTAACCGATACGGATGGCGTTCCGACATTCGCGTCCACGGTGGCAGTAGGTGTGCCGAATCCAGCCGCTTCTCCATCTTGACCGGGGACACCCTGCACACCTTGGACTCCTTGGATTCCTTGAGGGCCTTGAGGCCCACGGAAAGCACCACAATTCTGGTACGCGCCACTCCTCGTATCCCCTCCACTGCCTACATAGACGTAAAGATTCTCGCCGACAAGATAACCGATAGTAGGCTCTCCGGGAATTGGGAGTTCGGCAATGCTATTCACAACAACGTACCCCAAGATGACAGACCCACCACTTCCCGTCTGTGCGGCCTCGTTGATGGCGGCTACAATCGAAGACTTGTTTCTTGTCTCAAGATCGTCCAAATCTCCCAGCTTGTTGTGAAGAGTCCTGCCGTCGTCATCTATCACCGCCCTTTCAATCGTCTGTGGATAGAACACTATGTCATCGGAGTCTTTCAACTGATAGACATATCGGGCAATGGCCTCCCCCACGAGGGTGATTATGGAGGAGTCGGCAGTACCGATGTTGCGTCTCGCCTGCCCTTTCTGCGACTCCATCAGTTCTTGCTCTACATAGAGAACCGCCTCCGAGGGCGCAGGATTGAGGTCACTGAGAGCAACGCCCCCCGTGACCACGTTCGATCTAACTGCTCCGACAAGAACCTTTAACATAGCCTAATAAACATATATTATGCGGTAGGTCTGGCTTGCGGCAAAAGAGCCTGTGCCAGCCGTCACTGTGAATGTCCCGTTGGAATATGATTTGCTTCCCGTAGTGTAGTAATACTCTCGCGCTGCGCGTGTTCCCGATGAGTTGTAACGGCAAGCGGTGGTATATACGTTCGTCCCATCGCCAATCACGCTTGAAACGAGGTATGTCGAAGTCGAAGAGTTCGTGAGATAAGACCCAGATGAACTCAATGACAACTGCACCGCAAACGCTTTCGGATTCCCCGAAACAGTAAAGGCAAGTGACGAGGCGTTGCTACTCCCAACTGTTGCCGTGGTAGTTGCCACCGTAGAACCCGCCGGGATATTGCCCACAAGTGCGGCGTAGTCGTCCAGCTTCGCGGAGGAGGAGACAGTTACGCCCTTCGCTTCGATGGCGGTCTTCAGCGCAGCCTTCGCGCTTGTAAGCCTGGATATTTCATCTGCTACAGACATACTATATTGCTGCTAATAAGGTTTCAATATTCCCGACGATGCCATCAACATAGGTCTTGACTGCCTTCGGGCTTGCAGTCTTCGTGTCGGAGGATGCGTCAGAAGATATATTTGTGCTTATAGTAGGCACAGCGACGAGGCCCGCTATCTGATTGGTGGTTACGTATTCGGTATCGGAGACGGGTATCTTTTCCGTCCCGGCTATCGTTGACTTCTGCGAGAGAAGCCCTATATCTTTATGTGTAAGCGCCATAACTATTGCTCTTTATAAATTCCAGTGTAGTTATACCAAATGTCAAGTTTACTGGAATACTGTGCCCAATCTGTATCTGCAAGATATTGGTCAAGTATTGCTTGGTCTCCAGCTTGCGACGTACCGGGCCCAACATAAATCTTATCAATGCGCCCCCACACCGCTGCTGCTCCATTATATAACAGTGCGCGAACAGTACCAGCAATGCCATTGTATGCAAGATGATATATACAGCCCTGCTTCACATTTGTTATAAAATTAGCGGTTGATGATTCCATTGTCAGTTGACCGCCAAGCTCAAAGAAAACCGTATTCATATTATAGAAACAGGCGCCACTTGTCCCGGGCTTGGTCATATTGCCTCCAATCTTCAAAACAAAATCATATGCACTGGCTTCTTGTGTTCCATCACGTCCAAATTGGTGCCCAGAAGAAGAACCTGTGAAATCACCTGTTATAATAACTTTGCCATAGCCGATGTACAGGTTACCGTTTCCTGTAGCATCGCCATTAATATATAGAGTGCCGTCCTTGTGCCCAGTACTTATTATTGCACTTAATGGGAGTGATACTGGACTACTAAAACCTGTAATACCCCTACACTCGGCAAAAGCCCTTTCTCCTATAGAAGTAACAGACGATGGTATTGTGACAGACGCTAATGCAGAACATCCTTCAAAGGCACGCGTTCCTATCGTTGTAAGAGTAGACGGAAACGAGACTGATTGAAGACGGTTAAATCTCATACACACCGCAGCTCTTAACTCTGTAGTACCGTCCGGAACAACTAAACTTGTAAGTTCTGACCCACCAAGATACACATAATGGGTGTTGGTGTTATACCCGAATATGGTATCCGACGCCTGAAATGTCGGATGCTTAACTATGTAATTCATCTGCTCAAACGACGAGAAATGTATGGTCGTTAGTGCAGAACAGTTAGTAAACATCTGAAACTGTGCATTATAAGAATCACTTCCCCTACAAAAGTCTCCAAAATCAATCTCAACTAACGAAGTGCAGTTTCTAAACAAACTTCCCCACGCTGAACCGTTGTTGATGGTTCTCATACCAGAACTGGGAAATGTTATCTTTGTGAGCGATGAACCATAAAAAGCCGAACCCATTGATGTGACACCTGTGAAGTATTGGAACTCATCAAACGATGTTATATCTGTATTATTTTGAAACGATTGTGAAATACTGGTAACTGCGGCAGCTTGGCTTGGTTTAATACCTACACCATCCCCCCAATTAGTTGCACAGACAGCCTCAACGTTAGGGTCAACAAATACAATGTACTCCTCGGCATAAGGATATGCTATACCCGTATCGTTATAGGTGATACACACATCGTTGTATGTGATGGACACATACTCGCTGTTGCTTTCTTGGAGAACCGTGAGGACACGAGCTATACTGCCCACGCCAGATGTGAACGTGATGTTCTTCATCCTCGCAGACAAGCCCGTGTTCGCATCGGATGAAACAGATACAGTCTGACTCCCCGACGCGGAAGTATAGGTCAGGGTTATGTTGTCCCCTGACCCATCGTTCCACGGTATCGTAGTAGTAGCCATTAGCTGATGCTCCAGGAAGTGTTGGAGGTAACAGTAACGGAGTTGTCAGCAACACCAGCAGCGGTGAGGTTGATGGTGGTAGGACTGATGGTGAGGTAAGCGTCACCAGCGGCCTGCGTAATGGTACAAGTATCGGTGTGACCAGCATTGTCCGTCACGGTCAACTGCGAGGAAAGAGAACTGATGGAAGTATTCTCCCCAATGCTCGTGAACGTGATGGAGAAAGAATACTGCTGCGTTGCTCCAGGATCGCCCGATATTGCCGCGCCATTGCTCGTGCTGACGGAATTGGCGGTGTAGGTCGAAGGCAGGGTAAGCCCGATGTTGTCCGTACCCGTCAGCGAGAACGTCAGCTTCGACGAGTTTGACGTTCCACTTATGGTCACAGTTCCACCAGTCTTGGACACGGTTGCCGTGTCGGACATCTCCACGAACTCTGTCTTGCCCGCCTGGATGATGGTAAGCACCTTGGACTCCACGCCCGATGCGGAGAAGGTGGCCGTCGTCTGCCTTGCAGTACGGCCGGTATGCGCCGAGCCAGTCCAAGAGACGGTATCGTTACCGCTTCCGCTTGTTTTATTTGGCTCAACCCAACTTGCGTATGCCATAATCTTCTATATTTAAGTTATCCAATATTCCAATTAGTGTTGGAGTACACATCGTTGTATGCGGGATCGTTCCACATCCAAATGATAGTAGGACTGATCTCCAAGTAAGGCGACCCCGTGCCAGATGCGCAGATGGGCGAGAAACGGCATTTTAAGCCACCTATGCGGCTCATCCCTACCGTTGCGCCACCAACCCTCGCAAGGCTTGCCATAGCCCCTCCTATGCGGTCTAATGTGACAACTCCACCGCCAATGCGTGTCGCATCGGCAGAGACACCACCTACACGAGAGAGGGAGACAAGCAGGCAACTCATACCGTCATCAACTTGCCGAGTTCAACCTTATAGACCTCCGTGCGGAGTCCGTCCTCAAAGTCCGTATCGGGGACGTATGCGGTCACTATCGCATAGACAACACCCACTCCGAGGGTAGCAGTGTCAAAACAGACATAGTAGTGGTGCTTCGTCACCTCCACGTTGTCCACGGTCTCCGTGTACTCCTCGTCCACGAGATCGCTTTTCTCGAAGTGCTGGCGATTCAGTCCGCGTACAATATCAACGGTGAAGTTGTCGGTCGCCATATCGAAGTTGTCCGCTTCGATGGTGATGAGGAACTTCAACTCAGTTCCTATGTAAACGCTCTCGTACATAATTCGCTACTCTATGTAAAGCAAGCAGTTATGCCCAATCTACTGGAACATACACTATGACAACGGCTCTTCATCACCACCCTCGTCATAATCGGGATGGTGCCACACATAGTAGTCGCCATCATACATAAACCCGAGAGTATTATCTGCACCTATCTCGTCACTTAAATATGCTTCAGTTATCATAGCATACCCATCCAACGTGCCCCCGTCGTCAATCTTTAGCATAATTGTCGTTCCATCTTTGAACGCTTCTGCACATTCAACAAATGACGGCTCCCCCTCGTCTGGCGTGAACGTATTGCTGTCAACGATACCATTTACGATAATAGTAGATGATGGGGTGCTTCCTCCTCCACCATTTTCTCTGAAGTCGGTGTGATAGACACCGTAGATCTTTTGTGTTGCCATAGTGCAGCCCTCCGTTAGAATACGCAGACAACATCACCGCTATTGCCGTCGAGCATCCACCATACGCCACTCGGACACTCAACAGAGTGGGGGTAGCCGGACTCAATGGCATCGGAATACGCGCTCCATTCGGCATCCACTATCGGGGTGCCGGGGATATAGGCAGGATTGCACTTGAGAGTGTATCCGCTTGTGGACGCACTCAACATAAACGCCCTCTTGTTCACTTGGAACGGAGTTTCATCTGTGATTATCATCTTCATATCTTAAAAACTTTATGGGTTAAGAAAAGTTATGTCAAGCTATTCAAGTACAACCGTATCTGGCTGAAACAATAATCGTCCACCATCTTCCCCTCGCCAACGAAACTGTCTATCACGTTGCGGAAGAAAGCCTCGTAGTTCCTTCCCTTGGGGTAATCGTCCAATAGGACTTTCAATGCCGTCTCTTTCGTCATCCTACAAACTCATAAACTTTGGCAGTAATTCCGTCTTGGTGCTGAACGTCAAAATGCACCCACGACTTGTCCTTCTCTATCCGCACTTGGCACGGGAACAAGTTGGCGTTCTCTCGTATCAGCTTCCGTCCTTGCTCTGCGGTCAGTCCACCGATGGTAAAGTCAATAGCCTTTCCCATCAGGTGTGGACTGAGATAGACTACGGACTTCGACTTGACCAGATCGCACAAGTTGCATCGCAGTCCTCTCTGCGTATAAGTCTTTCCGTTAACGTACATCGGTCTTGCTATCACTGTTACTCGGAGTATCAGCAAACAATGCAGGAGATTGGTGTCAAGGAACTGCCAGCTTTTCTCGCCCCACTTCGCATAGACGTGGGGACAGACCAACTCCTTGACCGCGAAGTACGGCTTAAGAGCCTTGATTATCGCTTCCCTGTCCTGCGTCATCTTTGGCCATCATTTTTCTGCGTTTCTCCCCCAGGTTCTTCATCAGCACGTTCACGGACGTGTAGTCAACTCCGAGACTGAGGTTGTCCTTATGGGCTTCGTACCAAGCATCGCCCTGCCCAAGCATCGGATCGCGCAGAGAACATCCGAGATGTACGCACATCATATTCTTTGCGGTGGCGCACTCCTCGCACTTGTTCTCGTATTTCTCCGTTGTGGCAGCTTGCTTCGCTTCCATCTTCGCCACCATAGCCTCGTACTTTTCCTCAAGCGCGATATTGCGTTCCGATAGACGCTCATTCTCGTGACGGAGTTGCTCATTTGTCAGACGGAGCGGTTCAATGGCAATGGATTCGTTCTCTATCTTGGCTTTCTTGACTGCCGCAGGAACGGTGAAAATGGCTACGAGGCCACCTCCAATTATGAAGGTTGCGACCTCTGTTAATATGCTGGACAAGTCCATACTGCACGATTATTAACGGTTACGGCTACAAGATAAAAAACGGAGACAACATTTCTGCAATCTCCGTTGTACTTTATTGTGATTTTATTGTAAAACTAACTCGTCAGATACTTGAGCATCGCCTTTGCCGTGGGGACGGACATAGCGACCATAAGCACAAACGAGAGGATGGGGACAAGACTTTTCGCCTTAATGAAAAGCACAAGCCCACAGATTATTGCACCAACCCAAAGGAGCAGGGCAACAAGACAACCGATTTTCTTCAATGTTTCCATATCGTTGTAATTTAAGTGGATATAACCTCAAATTCAGTGTGAGGGAACGTGGTGTTGCCCAAACCTATCTCCGAGACGGACGTTGCCGAAAACCAATGCGTTCCCGAATCCCCTGCCGACCACGCAGGAATCTCCGAGATTAACTCCGAGAGCCGAGGGTCGCTTATCGTCACATCTGCCACCACGGGTATGGTATGCTCCGTTGTGTAGCCCGTGCGGACGTAGTGATAGGTGATGCCACTGATGACTACGGGATTCGAGGGGAACGTACCGCTTGTCATAGTGAGGCGCATACGGATACCACCCGTGCGGAAGTTCACATCTGCGGTGATTGCAGCCGTAGCCACCACGGGAGGTGAGTAGGCATCTTGCATTGCGGTATCGCTTGCACTCTCGCCAAACGCGGAAAGGGTCACGATGATGTCCTTCGTGAGAATGGTACTCGTGTTGGGATCAACTTCGATTGACGTTGTGCCAGCACCCGTGACAAACTGCGTGTCTGGAGTACAGTTCGTGCCACTGACCTCTGCGGTGATGCTTGTCTCCGAGTGCGCGTAGGTCGCTCCCGATGTGTACACGTCACTCTGCGTCCGCTTGGCAACGTAGTCAACGGAATAGACTCCACCGCTTGACGGAATCGTGCCACTCACGTCAATCTCCACGGATAGGTTGTAGGCATAGGAGATTTCCTCCACAACATTGTATTGTTGATAGACCGTCTCGGTATCGGATGCGTAACCGTTTGTTATCGTCAGTGATGCGCTACGTCCACTCTGATAGGTGTTCGTCCCTTCGCTTGCGATAGTTAGCACTCCGTTGGAGAACGTAAGCCACGCAGGGAGAGTCGGAGCGGAGATGTTGTCCGCAACGCCCCAAGGATCGCCAACCATAGTAGGGCCGTACTGACCCGTGGCGGTTATAACGGCAGGGTCAACTACCACCGAGCCTGACGTGAAGGTGTGCGTGAGCGTTGTCCAATCCTCCCAATCCGTAGTGGAGTAGTTTGCCATATAGTGACCGCCGGAGTAAGACATATTCGCAGTACCGCCATACGCAGGGCAGACATCATTGGATGTCCTGTACCTTGAGATAACAAGGTCAACGTAGCGAGAGTTGGGTACTTCGTCTTGCGTGATGACGGGCGTGTCCTCCACTCTGACGGTCTGCGCCGTGGTGGTCTGTATGTTGCGCTCTTGCGTGACGCTTCCTGCGCTATGGGTATCTCCGCGATAGGATGCCGTCACCGATGCGGTCTTGACATCCGAGGTTGTGGACGTGCCGAGGTTGTTGCCCTTGATGACATCGTAGGACAGACCAGCAGGGCGCGTGACATAGAAATCCTGCGAGGACACGGACACATCAAGGTGCGCATCATATATGGTACGGATGAATGTTGTGCCACGATACACGTTGACATTGCCAAGTGCGTATGCGTAGTTGCTTCCTGCCGCGTTGATGGTACTTCCTGACGAGTATTGTAGCCACGCATCGGTAATGACGTAGATCATCGGCACGGCTGGCCACACAAGGGTGTCTCCGAGATAAATCGCGGAGACTTGCCTTGTGCCGACCTTTGCGTCTTGTATATCGTTGGGATTCATTAGGAAGTAGTGATTACATAGAACGTGTTAGCGTCAAGCTGATTGTTCGCCTCCAAGTAGTCGTATCTTGACTGCGTACAGTGGACAACGTGGAGTATCGCGCCCAAATCGGAAGCTGCGGAATCGGAATTGAAAGTAATGGCATCCTCACCATTTCTCCGTATAATTCCACCACTTATGAACGTGGTTGACACATTGCTATAACTGTCTGTGTAAGTGAACGTGCATCCCGCAGACGCAGAAATATCTACCTCGCCTGACCACGGTGACGGCTGAAGACCATCTACCTCAAGGTGAACACCGTCATAATTGTAAGTTGCGTGATTATATGGATTGCGATAAGTCGCAGTAAGCCCCTTATTCGTTAGTTGATACACTCCCACTTGCCCACTCTCCATATACACGTTGCCTTCGTAGTCCACGCGGAAAGGTGCGGTCTGAGGATAGACCTTCTCATCATCGTTAGGATCATAATTCTCTTCGGTATCGTCCCCAGGGCTGTACTGCGTCCCTGCGAAGAAATTGACCTGGTTTACAACCGTTCCCGACCCAGGAGGCCATATCGTTGTGCTACCACCCTGAATACCGGCCACGATATTCGGGGATGCACCACCACTGCCACTATTGTCGTACATATAGAAGGCGTTACCGCTACCTACGTCAATAAAGGCGTTGTCGGCAAGCAAGACGTTCGTGGCGATGAAATCAAAGTTCGTGGCTTCAACCCAAACATAAGAATCAGTGCCGGGCGTGATCTCACGCGCCAACGTGACCCCATCTTCGGCCTTGTCGTGTTCGCAGTAGTAGTAGGTGTCGTTATACTTGACCACATCGTAATAGATGTGCGAAGGGTCAACGTCCGTCCTGCCTTGGTACTCCGCGCCAAGGTGGTCTTCGTCCTCGCCACCGATGCCGTAAGGATTGAACTCGTTGACTCCGCGCATAACCTTGCCGATGAGTCCATTCTCGCCCGTCCAACGGACAGGCTCACTCCAATCGCCTTGAGGGTGTGCAACGGTGTTGTCAGTAGTCCAACCTCCGCGAATCTCAATCGTATCATCCTGCGATGCCACGTTGACCGCAGTGACATAGATAGGGCCGCTACCTTGGAGGTCATCGGGATTCGACACCCAGCCATTGAGCGTACCGCCACTTACCACGGTAAGCGTTTGGGTAGAGAACTCGTATGTGGAGTTGCTGATACGATAGCTCTTGATGTCGCCCGTGTCAAGCCTACGATAGAGCGTGATAGTGGCCTTCGACCATCCATCCTCACCGTCTTGCCCAGCAGGGCCAACAGGCCCCCTGCCACCCTTGAAGATTCTGATGGTGTCCTCGTAGGTAGTAGGCTCGGCGGGGTCGTCACCCTCCTCTTCGGGCGTTGGCGTGGATGCTCCATCCGTCACCACCACCTTGAAGTCAGCGTATGTCTTGCCTTCGGGATAGTAGTCCTCGCTCTCGGCATCCACGAGGTATGCTTGGAAAGTCTCGTCCTGCAACTCCACCCAAGTCACCACAACCTCGTCCTCCTCGCCCTCCTCCTCGGCAGGGACAACCGTCTCCTCGGCATAGTACCACTGATACTCAGGGCCGTTGATGCCACTCGTCACCGCAGTCAAGGTGATGGTCTGACCGTTGTAGCTGCCCTCGTCATCTGCCACAAACAACTTGGAGTCGGCTTCGATATGTACACCCACGATAATGGGGACAATGATTGCTTCGGGATCGTTCACCGCAGGGACGCGCTTCTCATCAATGTTCTTGTCGCGCAGACGCTTTATCGTATCGTTCAACTCGCCCGTGATGACCTGAAGCATCGAATCGACCTTCTCGTCGCGGAGCGTCACGTTGTAAATCGGAATCACATCTTCGTTCTCGGCTATCGTCACCGTATCAATGAGAATCCAATTCACGTTCGGCTCGGACAAGATGACGGTCTCAATCAAGTCGGGGTCATAGACGGGCATATAAAGGCCCTCAGTAAGCGTTACGGTAGCCATAAAGACCGCCTTCGAGTCAACCTCTGGCACGTATGCCATAACGGGCTTACAGAGCCTATTCAGGGCATCCCACGCGGCATCGTGCAGACGCGACATAGCCGCAGTGACGTACTTGTTCGGCATCTGCAAGTCGAGAAGCACAAACCTGTCGTCGGCATCTATCGTGTACACGCTATTGGGGAAATACTGCATCAGCGTGGTATCGTCCTGCCGTTGGCACTCCAACTCCCAGCAGTTGTCGTCCTCAATGTAGATGCACCGCTTGACCACGAAATCACGCCCCGCACACATACCGCTTCGCATACTGATGGTACAGAGTCCGTCCGCAAGTTGCGACGCGCCCATAGCATTGAGGTCGAATCCTATCTGCTTGAGGCGCATCTTGAACGTAGTGGCGATGGTGTACTCCACCGATGCGGTGATATAGTTCTCCTCTGGGTCTTGGTCTAGGGTTTCCTCGGCAAGATGATACAAAATAGACAGCGCGGGGGAGTTAGGCGCGAGCTGCATCTCACAACGGATGAATATCTTGACGTATCCCACTGCGTTGGTGGTGAACTTGATGTCATCGCAGACGAAGTTGACAGTATCGTGCGCCACTTGAGAACGCTTGAGACTGACCTTCGCCTCGGTAGCGGAGATAAGGTTAGCACCGACATACACGTCAACATAGACCTTGGGGACATCCATAAGGAAAGACGCGAGTTCCATACCCGACTCCTCGGTGCAACTGATACTGCCTTTCAGCTTCCGCATCTTTATCACGAAGCGTCCCTCTTCCGTACCCGTGCCGTTCATCATCTGATGCACGGTCTCCGTGTCGAAGATGGGACTCTCGTTGCCGATGGTCAGAGCCTCTTGGCACTCCATCGTCTCGTAGGTGTTCTCTATCTCGTTGACAAAAATCGTTATCGCGTCCTGCTTGAGCTTCACACTGTCCTCGGTGTACATTCCGTCATCGGCAGGATTCACCGCTTCGAGAATCTCGTCAACGCGCTCGTAAGGGTCGTAGCCCGTGGACGGGAAATCGTTGTCCGCGACTTGGTATATCTGCATACCCTCCACGGACGGATAGATGTCCTCCAGATCGCCCGTTCCGTCGAAGCGCATAATCTTCGGTATGAGTCCGTACTTGTTGACACCAGTCGAACTTTGAATGTATGCCTTCCTTGCGTCCCTTTGCCCATCAGTAGTACCCCAAGTGCTTAACGGAAGCATCAAGTTGGGGATGTACACGCTCTCCGCGTCCTTTATGGCAGGAGTGAGGTTGTTGTAGTACCTCGTTGGAAGATTGCGGTCGCTACCATAGGCGTAGATGCGCGTGGCCATCTCGTTCTTGGTGCTGACTGCGCGAGTGATGACCTTCAAGCCGTTGCCCTCGCCATAGGAGAACTCCGGCGTGGTGTTGCTTGCGTCCTGCAAGTTCGGTCTGCCTATCACGATGGTGTGCTTTCCGTTCTCCACCTTGTAAACCCACGAGAGGCCCTTCCACAATGCGTAGATTTGATTCAGCGCATCCATACACGTCCCGTCGCTCACGGAGAACGCACGTACCTCGCTCATCAAGTTTGTTATCTCGGTGTAGGACGTTGACATCGCACGGATAACCCACTGTTCTGGTGCGAAGTCGTCCATATTCGCCTGGATGCGGTTGATGATGCCGTACACGTCCTCGTAGGTATCCACGTTGGGGATAGAGGAGAAATGGATGCCGTTATCGTATTCCACTATGTCGCGGAACAACGCCAACTCCAAGTCCTTGGTGGCACAGAAGAACTGCACGTTCTTGTACACGAAGGCATCGCCAGCCATCTCACTCCTCGCACTCTTCACAACCTGGGGGATGGTGTACAACTTGTAACGGAAGCCGGTACGAGAGTAGTCCACGTAGTCCCCCACTTGCCACTCTATCGGCACGGGGGACGCTATCTCCGCAAACTCAAGGTATGACGGCTTTCCAAAGAGACCGTTGTATTTTGGTGCGCCACGAAAACGGACGGTCTGGCCGTCACGGGACATTATGTCGAATCTTGCCATACTATGTAGTATCTATCACGTCACCCATATAGGCCAAGCCCTCGCCAGTTACCGCGCCGATGTTGTTTCGCGCCTGCTCCTGCTGCTCATCGGTAAGCGTCTGACTCGTGAAGCGCACGACATCCGTCACAAGCGGGTCGGCTTCGTCTGCGGTGATGACTCCATTCGAGAGGGTCATCCTCGTCACGGGATCGTTGACCTTGAACTTGACCGTGAACATCACCGTTGCAACGCCGTTGCGCTCCTTGAAGGTATTGTCGTCGAAGTCGCTTCCGGCGTAGCGGACTCGCTGGAATCCCATCTTCGTATAGTCATCGTAGATGCGGAAGTTTCCCTCCCGGACGGCGGTGAAGAAAGACCACGCGGACGCATAGAGGTCTGCCGCAGCCGTGGTGCTTTCTCCGTCCTTGGCCTTCATATAGAACTCCACTTCCATCTCGAAGCCCTTGTAGTGCATATAGGTGGTGTACTCGTCATCACCATCCTCGTCCTTCCAATCGTTCTTGTACGGATCTTTCGGTGTCGGAAGCAAGGGATAAGGGTTGGTCTTTGCGACCATCCCCCACGCGCTCTTGGTGTCCGTTGCCGTTGCGTTCTCGCCGTACTGAATGTAGAAAGGCTTGTAGTTCGGTATCGGTATATCTACTATCGGCATATCTTTGTTGGTTACATAAATACTCGTAATGCAGGGCCGTCAGAGACGGTCATCATACTCCGCAAGTCCGCAAGCAAGTTGGCGGTGTTCTGTGCGGTGTTGTAGGTATTCGCTTGGATTTGGGTTAGGTACTCGGCTAAGGTCGGTGAAGGAAGCGTCTGCGTGTTCTCGGCGACTACGGCTTGCCTTATCGCGGCTACATCTGCGCGGATGGCGTTGACGTAGGATGCGAGGAGATTGGCAGTATCTTCGGTAATGGACTTGATGCCACTCCCCAATGCTTTCTCCTCGGACTCCTTCGCAACGGACAATAGGTTGTTGTCCATAAAGGCTTGGTACATCGCTGTCAGTCGCTCATCGGCATTGTCAATATCTTGCTTGACACTATCCGCAAATGCCCTAATCCTTTCCGCAATGTCCTCCTCGGAGAGCGTCTGGTCTGTCCACCAGGACATAACCTCATCCTTGTACTTGTTCAGCACATCATCAATCACATAGGACTGCACCATAGACTTGAAGATGGCATCTCCGAGATTTTGGAACTCGCTTTCAAGGTCGGTAACGGCACTTCCCGTTGATTTAAGGCTTTCGATAAGCGAGTCGGTAATATCCTCGCCAAGAGAGTCAAACATCGACTTGATACTTTCGTTCAAATCCTTGTATAACTCCCTCAGTTTCTCGGTGTATTCGATAGCCTTCTCTACATCGTCAGCGATGCTCTTAGCCCACTTATTCCCCTTCAAGAAAGCCTTGAGAGTGTCGGTGTCGAAGAGTCCGTCACTACCGTAGAGTGGCATATTCTGTTTATTGGAAAACTCCTGTAATTTCTGGAGAAGAGGCACCCAGTCACCATAAGACGATGTGACAAACTTGGTCTCCTCGCTGAGTTTCCTTATGTCCTCTGCCAAGTCCTTTATCTCCTTCCTTGTGGCACGTATCTTACCAAGCCAACTGTCACCGAAGATGGTGGTTGTCTGGCTTATACGGTCATCAATAGCACTCAAGAGTTGCTCGGTCTTAATCTTCTCAAGTTCTGCACGGAGTTGTGCAGCCTCGGTTGCGGCTTTCAAGATAAAGTTTGCGATGGTAGTAACTCCGGCCACAACCGCACCCAACTCTGCACCCGTGCGGAATCCTTCAGCAACATTTGTGACCAACTCACCGATGTCGCTAACTGCTTGAGCCATCCCCGCAAGTGCGTGGTTGTTGCTTGCACTCGCAAACTCTTTCAGAGCTTTGGATGACGATACGATGTTCTTGGCAAGTTGCTTCCAAGCACGGACATTTTTCTCAGTCTTTTCGCCCTGCGCCTTGTCAACATCCTTGTTCTTGAACTGCTCAATAAGTTCATTGATTCTCTCAAGGTCTGGGATTATAGCCAAGAGTGCGCTCTGCTCTTCCGGCTTGAGATTGGAGAAATTGAACTTCTTGATGGTGTCCATCATCTTGTTCAACTGATTGATGGTCTTGTCGGAGAGGTTGTTGAAATCAACATTAACATCGCGCCACTCCTCATATATCTCCTTTATGACCTTCTCCGCTTTCTCTTTCGCCTCGTTTAGTGCCGCCTCTTCTGCTGCAACCGATTTCTCGTTGATAAGGTTGGATTGCTCCACGAAAGCTGCGGCGGGATCGCCCCAATCGGTTACGGTAAAACTGTTGACAAGTTCTTTTAGCGAGTCCTCGCGCAGTTTCTGAATCTTCTCAATAGTGGCCTTATAGTCCTTAACAACCTTGCTCAATGCCCCAGAGTCGGGAATAAAGTCATCCCAATCGTTCATCAAGGACTCATACTTAGCGGTCGCATCGGATGCCGCCTTGAGTGTAGAGATAAGTCCCGTGAACTTTTCCTTACCAAGAGAATCAAGGAGTTTGAGGGCAACCTCATCACCAGCATTGGCAAGCCCCATCAGTTCGGTCGTAAGATTCTCAATCTCTCTGTCAAAGTCATCGTTGATGAGTCCGGCTGCACTTGGGAAAAATGCCTTCATCGCTTCCCTTGCATCATTCTCGGACATATATTCCGCAAGAGCCTCGTACATCTCTTTCAGTTTCTTGTACGCCTCCACTTGCCGTTCAATGACCTCGGCTCTCTTTTCTCCCTGTTCATCGGTTTTCTTACTTGAAAGCGCACCGCCACTTGACGGAGTAGCCTTTCCAAGAAGCACCTTATTGATAGCCTCAAGGTACTCAAGGCGTTTCTTCTCAATGTCTGCGGTTTCATCCTCTATGCCCTTGTTCAGTTCGATGGCCTCTTGCGTCTCTTCCATCTTCGCCTTAACATCGGCAATAACACTCGCCAGGGATGATTCGCGCTTGATGTCAATACCAAGAGAAATCTGCATCCGTTCTGCCTCATCTGCGATGTCCTTGATGCTCTGCTGCCAATCTTTCAGCTCCTCTACTACGGGTGGCTTGGCGGCGGCGTAAATCATATTGAGAGCATCTGCAAGGCTTTCGGATTCGGTTTTTACCACCTCGCTTGCTTGGGAAATCTGCTTCCTCAAGTCCTCTGGATTGGCAAAGGAGTGTCCGAAAAGTCGAGTCGCATTGTTCATCGACTTCGTTATCATATCCGTATAAGCCTTTTCCGCTTCCTTGGTGAAATCGCCTCGTGTAATCTCATTGCGTAGGTATGCGGAAATCTGCTGATAGACCGCACCCGTCTCGGAGATGTTCAGGGCTTTGAGATTGCCCTTGAGTCGCTCTATGGCGTCGGTGTACTCCTCCGTGTAATACTTACTGACGGCATCGAAGCCCTCTGCCATCGTCTTTTCACGCTGGGCATCTTGAATCGCTACCACCAACTTGTCGTACATCCCTGCCAAATTACCAACGGCAATAGCCTCTTTGTCAAGGTCGCTGAGATACTGCCCATAGCCGTTGAGCAGTTCCTTCTTCAAGGTTGTGTACTCTTTCGTAGATGTCTCCAACTTCTGCATACGCCCAAGCAGATACTCCAACTTGGCACTTTCCTCGGCCACCTTGACATTGTAGTCCGTTACCTTCCCGTTCAGTTCCTCCTGGAGTACATCTAACTTGGTCTGCCTATTGTGTAGGTTTATGAGAAGTGCTATGAGCGCAGCAGCACCGGCGGCGGCTGCGGCATAGGGATTTATCTTGGATACAACACTACCGATCCTTGCGAAGATGGTCATCTCGCTCGACAATGTGCCAACTGCACGTCCTATCGCTTGGGTCTTTGTCAATGTCTCTCCCAAGGCTCTGGCCGCAGTCATTTCCAATGCAGACTGCTCCAAGACTTTTGTGGCAATCAAGGCAGTCCTATATGCCCCATAGATTGCAACCAACTGCACGAGAATCTTGCCTACCTTTTCGTAATTCTCGGCAAGGGAACGCACCGCATCCACAGACCCCTTCAAGAAACCATCCATCTTGTTCCCTATCTCGGAGAACATAATCTGGTAGGCATCCTTCAAGTTCGAGAGTTTTCCACTCAAGGTTTCAGCCAAGACCTCCTGCATCTGATAGAACTTGCCACCCTCGGAGGTCATATCCTTAAAGACCTTCTCGACCATTTGGAAAGTGACTTGACGTGCGGAGATTTTATCAAAGACTTGTCCTGCCGTTATTCCAATCTCGCCCATCTCCTCAAACTGCCTACGCAACTCTTCCAAGATGGGGATGCCAGCTTCTGTGAGCTGGCGCACCTCCTGGCCACGCAGGAACGATGCACTTCTAATCTGACCGTAAGCCAAAACCAAGCGATCCATCCCAACGCCGAGACCAGCACTCACGTCCGCAAGCATCTTCGTGGTGTCGTACAACTCGTTCATCGGGATTGAGAAGGCAGACAACTGTTTGGTGTACGTCACCAACTCCTTGAATTGGAACGGAGACTGTACTGCCAAGGACTTAATCTGGTTGAATATCTTTTCTGCGCCATCTGCGTCACGCAAGATTGCTTGGAGGGAGATTCTCTGTTTCTCAAACTCCGCACTCACTTGGACAAGGCTTGACACCAACCTACGCGCACCCTCAAAGGAGAAATATAGCATCGTGTAGTTCTTGATGTCACGCCACATACGGGCCATACCACGGAGTTCGGTACTACCCTTCCTTGTTTCATCGGTCAGTTTCTTCTGTGCCGATGCCGTTGTGGTGGCCCCCGAAGCAATCTGCTTGTAGTATTCACGCATCTGGAGCAGTTCGATGCTCGTGTCTTGCGCGTTCTTCTTGGTGTCCTTAAAGGTGGCAGACAGAGCCTTGTCGCCACCGAGTTCCCTATATGCGTCTTGTAGTTCGGTAAGTTTCTTCTTGGCGTTCTCAATCTCCGCAGAGACCTCACGCATCTTCTCCTTGACATTCTCGCTCTGAATGTAAGGGCTTGAGCCGAATTTCTTGGCGTGGGTCTGCCAAGACTCCATCCTGCGAGTAAGGTTGGCGATGTCAGCTTCGGTTGCTTTAATCTCGTTGCGGAGACTAAGGAGCATCTCGTTTTTCTTGGACTGACTCATACGCCCAGATGACACCTTATTCAAGCCTTCCAATAACTTGGAGACCTCGGTGTTCATCTTCTGCGCCTCGTCCGTTACCGCCTTTATCTGGTCGTTAAACTCCTTATCATCAAGAATCATCTTGAAGTTCAACGATGCAAGAGTAACATCTGCCATATATCGTTCAAATTTTATTCGTCAGCAATACCATCGAAAACATCTTCAACGGTGTAACCCCCGTTCTCTTTCGCCTTACGCTTGCGCTCTGCCGCCTCCTTTGTAAGCCGTATTATCTCCTCCTCCTCCGACTTGTCCACGCTCTTGGAGTCACGGTAC
>Ga0310690_10002512_pt1 | contig 29584 bp, 48 predicted proteins | sample AusTroGonzalo_MG_2_FD_207661 | JGI IMG/M metagenome (GOLD analysis project Ga0310690, IMG submission 207661) | Bovine rumen microbial communities from tropical cattle in Woodstock, Queensland, Australia - Gonzalo_04 (v2) (version 2) | ecosystem: Host-associated > Mammals > Digestive system >...
TTGGGGAGCAGTGTCGTCGATTTTCACTTGATGGGGGGAGTGATGCGCGGAACGAATCTTTCCACAGACGCGATCTCTGAAGGATTGTCGATGTCGCAAGTATAGTCGTTGATGTGAACGTAACTGTTATAGTCAATCCAGTTAACGTCCGAGTTGACTCCTCTGCATATTACGTTCCACGTTTCCCATGCTATCGGTTCTCTGTTGAAGCGTCCCCAACTGTGAAGGTCTTTCACTTCTTGTACTGCTCTGCGTAAGTGTTCGGTGTCCCATACCTTGAACCCGAACGGTTCTATCCACGGTTTAGGATACTGCGGCGGGAACGGTGGTGCGCTACCGAAGAGCATGATGTCCGTGCCTTGATAGTCCCGAATCGTCTTGATTGCTTTTACGGAATAGATCACATCGCCGAACAGGTATGTGGTCGGTTCGTCTGTTGGGTAGAAGCACTCGCACCAATAGCCGGTACACTCGTTGTACTTTGCTGATGAGTAGTTGTTCTCATGATGCAGGACTGGTACACCGAGGTTCTCGAACGCAGGATTGTTCGAGCTTATGCTGATGTCTTCTATCCCCGCTTCTCTGAGCAGTCGGATCGTTCGGGCAATGATTGGTTCACCGTGTATTTTGAGCAGTTGCTTCGGTGTTTCCCAATGTGGGTAATTGCCTCCCGCCATTACGATGTACTTCATACCGTTATTACCCTTCCGAGTTCGTCGATGTCGTAGCGTCGTTCTCTTCCTTTGTGCACGTCTGCGTGACAGTCTCTACAGAGAAGCATCAGATTGTCCCATGAGAGCGTTATGCTCGGGTCGGTCATGTTCATGGGTGTTATGTGCTTCTTATGGTGCACGATCTCCCCCGCTTTGTATATGCCTTTTGATAAGCATCTTTCGCACAGTCCCCCGACGCTCTTTGTGTACGCCTTGCGTGTCTCCTGCCAAGCTGTCGTGCCGTAGAACTGTGCTGTGCTGTAACTCATGACAGCCCCTCCGCTCTGTCAATTTTCCCGCCGCATTGAGCATCCCGCTTTCGCATCCCGCTCGTTGCAGTTCACCTTTACACCGCAAGGAGGCAAACGGTGTCGATTGAGTGACGGTTGTAAATCCCGCCAAAGGAGAAAAAACGGGAAAACTGAGCCGTCGCAGTTTGTTGCCCGGAAAGGAAGTAAGGAGATGAAGAAAGAAGAGCGGGTCGCCCGTTACCCGCTCTTCCATGTTAGTATTTTACTACAGAACACAGTGACATTACCACACCATGTTTTCTTGTGATCGTGTCACCTTCCGGGGAAATTCCCCACTGCCTAAGAACCACGTCTCGGGTTCGGCATCGTCTCCCCGCTCCTTTGCTCGCCGTGCTCTGACCTTGTTCGCCCGCCGTTTTGCAACAACAGGATTCCACCCGCATTCACTGCACTTCGAGTATGTGTCACAGGTGACGGTGTTCCCTCCATCGCTGTTCTTTGTGAACTTGCAGAGTCCTTTGAGGTTCTTGTTATGTCTGACGTACTCGGCTTCATTCCAAGGCATTTATGATCCCTCCCATCTCTACCAGTGCCCAACCGTGAAGCCGCTTCACATGACGGTCTGAAAGGTGCATCTCCTCTGCGATGTCGTCGAAGGTCTTGCCCTCGATGTACTTCTTCATGAGGATACGTCTGTATGTGAGCTTTTCGCTTTTGCTTATGGCCGTCAGTATCTCGACCTTTATCGCCATGCGCTTGTCTATCAGCCGGTCGTAAGTGTCTATAAGTTCGAGCAGATGGTCGTACTTGTGCGGGTCTTTCGTGCTCTGAATGATGTCCCCGGAAAGACTCTGCGTCACGTTGGTCAGTCGTTCCCATTCTTCCCGTCGTTGGTTTCTGATCTCTTCTATCTCCACGTCCATCTTCAAGGCGCGGGACAGCCATTGTTTCGTAGTCATTCTTCTACCTCGATACTGGCAACGAGGTTCAGATACAGAACGGCATCGTCCTCGTTCAGCTTGTTCAGTTCTTTCGTCTGTACTACCTCCATGACCGCGAGGAGTGCGGTCTTCACATCGTCGTATTTGTCAACGAGGTTCCGCACGTCGCGGACAGCCGCTTTGACTGCCCGCTCTATTCGTGCTCCGTATAAGTCTACGATCATGCGTACCTCCGATAAGACTGTTCTACCTGTTCGCTGTTTTGGTAGACATAGCCCATAGTCGTGTCGAGCTTCTCATGCCCGAGGACGTGCGCTACATCCTGCACCGGCATTCCGTGGTTGATCAGATTTGTTGCGAGTGTCCTTCTGAAACGGTGCGGGTGGACATTCTCGACTCCCGCCTCCTTCGCAATTTCTCTGAGTCGCTTTCTAATCCCGCCGGGTTGGATTCTTTCGCCGTGCCGGTTGATGAACAGAGCGGGATTGTAGTCCGTTCGCGTCTTGAGATATTCCGTCAGTCGCAGGATACACTCGTCATCCATGAACAAGATTCTCTCTTTGTTCCCTTTACCGAGAATCGTCAGACGCTTCTGAGCGATGTTCAGAGCGTCCCTGTTCGCGCCGGTGGCCTCGGATATCCTGCAACCCGTAGAGCGCAAGAGAGCGATTATAGCGCGGTCTCGCGGGGTGTGAACGTGGTCTTGGATTCGGCAAACATCGATGTCTTCATACGGAAGTTTGACTTCTTTCTTCACCTTCACCGGCGCGAGGTTGTTGCACGGGTTCTTGTCTATGATCTCTTCCCGCTTCAACCAACCGTAGAAGTTGCAAAAGATACTGCGGGATGTTTCGAGCGATGATGCTTTAATCCCCCGCTCCATCTCACTGGAGATAAACGCCCGCAACTTAAAGACGGTCATGTGATTCAGTGCGCCCGCGCCTTCGTGCAGTCTGCGGAGGGTTCTGCCGTACTGATCAAGCGTGTTCTCTGATTTCCCCTCTGACCTCTTCGCGTCGATGAACAGCTTTATCATGCTCTCGGATTCGTCCACTCCGTCCGCTTCGTCTGTGCGTTCGACGGTGTACCGCTCAAGCGTTTCGCCGATGGTGTCAGCGATCCGGGAGACCGTTGCAGTCGGAATGTATTCGCCGAGTGCTTTTGTGATCTCCTCGACTAATAGTTTCTTATCAAGTACTGACATCGTGCCCTCCCTTCGGTGGAGTTGGTAGTGGCATCCAGTGGGTTACGATCCCGTTTCCTCCGAATCCGCCCCATCCGTGTTCGATGCCTTTTGCCTTGCCCCAGTATTCGCCGAGCGATACCTCTTGACTGCCGTCCGGGTACTCCAAGCAGATAAGGACTTGTGACCCTCCGCGTGGCAACCTCTCGGTGCACGGAACCCAGTCATACCCGATCGCGTCAGCGGCCTTGCTCATGAGCATCGCCCACGTCGGAGCATGGCCCATCTTTGCCGCCTCGCTCGCCGTTCTGAGCGCGGAGATCAGTTCTTTATTAGTCATCTTCTTTCTCCTCGAAATCTTCGCAGGCTTTTGCAGTATCCTTTGTTGTACCGCCCTTGGCACAGTCTCCCCAACTGCTCATCATGTAGAGCGGAGCGGGTGTGTAGTGCTTGCACTCGTAGCACCTGTGTTCGTCCTTTACGGGGCAGATGTCGCATGATCCCGGACAGGGATACCCATCACATTTGAGGTCATCGTATGCCCACAGTGATACGCTCATTCGTCCCGCCTCCATGCGATCAGAGCACAGACCGCGACTATCAGCATCATCGGAAGGTCAAACAACCGAATCACCGTCCATTCGTGCGCCGCACCACGGGCAGAAGCGATACCGGCAACCCTTGCTGAAATACTTGGGCACGGGGTAGTATGCTTTCTCTCCGCACTCGGAACATCTGTATGTCCACGATCTCGGGCGGTCGTTGTCCCGTTCCCAATGTCCTGTTTTGTTCTCGTTCATCTTATTCCTCCCGGTCATGCCTTGACCCAACAACAACGCAGACGATCATGAAGATCGCAATAAAAGCGCAGATAAACCCGATTACTTCAAACACGATATCTTTCCTCCATTGGTACAAAGTATTCTCCGCAGATTTGACGGAGTTTCCTGTCGAGTACTTGCCAAGAGTAGTCTTGATCCTTGGTGTCGTTGTTTACGAGGTCGTAGAACTCCCCGTAGTTCTCGGAAACTGCCTCCATGATGTTCTTGATGCGCTCCGGGCCAAACCCGCACACCTCGTTTAGAGCGATCGCGGTGCAGTCCATCATCAACTGCCGGGTGAATCGTAGCGTCGAGACTTCTACCTCTTCGAGTTCCCGCCGATGCCGCGCCTCTATCTTGGCAAGGAAACCACTCTGCTTCACTTGCCGACCTCCTTCAGATGGTCAATGAACGATTTGCTCTCGTCCCGCTCCACCTTGTCGTTCGTGACCTTTATCTCCTGCGGGATCGGTGCGACTTCTTCGTCTTCGTCCGTGACCATGTTCTCCATGAGCGTACCCACGGAGCCGACGATCAGAGCGACCATGATGACCGCATCTACCGCGAACACAAACGCCGGGATGTTGGTCGAGTAGGTCAGTCGGAGACCGACCATCATTACGAGGAAGGACATCGCCATGCCCATTCCGAAAGCTATGATGAATTTCTTCATTTTTCCTCCTTTTCGAGTTCCCATGCCCGGTATAGGTCTATCCAGTCCTTGAGCGGCTGAATGACCACCCACTCGGCATTGTTCTTCCTGTGTACGACTATCGGCATCTCTTCCCCCGCGTCGCCCTTGCTCTGAGCCAAGGCTCCGTAGAGGTCGAGACGTTCGGTGCGCTTCACTTCGATGTGCACCCCGGCCAGTCCCACCACATCGGGAGAATCTGATCCCCCGTGGTACTGCTGACCCCTTCGGGCATCGTACCCGTATTCCCGGAGGAGGGATGCGACCTCCCTCTCTCCGCGCTTTCCTTTTTCCCGTGACGTTTTGCTCATTCTTCTACCCCGAGCATCTTTGCCAGTTTGTCGAGATCATCGTCGATAGGCTCCGCGTATGTTTGGTCGTACTGCGTCTTCATCGGCGGGCCGTTCTTCTGTGCTGTCTGCTTCGGTGCGTCCTCTTTCAGCGGGAAGACACCTTGCCAACCGCGCTTTATGGACTGGTTGATGATGGCGATCTGAGTCTCCATGTCGTTCGGTGCGAGCCGCTCCAAATCCAGTCGGATCAATTCCTGTCCTCGATCGGTAAGCGGTTTCTTCATGGCCTTGCGATGCTTCACAAAATCATCCATCGCCCTATCTATAGGACTACTGTTCTTTATCTCTATCTCTTTATCTCTTATCTCTTTATCTCTTATCTCTTTATCTCTAATATCTTTATCTCTAATATCTTTATCTCTAATATCTGTGTGGACATTTTCGTGGACATCGGTGTGGACATTGTCCACAGTAAGCAAGGGAACGTTCTGCCGTTGTATGCGCTTCTGATCTGCGTAGTCTGTTGCGCTACCGACCAAATTCTCGTGATCGGTGAGGCAGAGCACTCCGTCCTTGTCAACGTAGATAAGACCTAAAGCCTTGTAGAGATTGAGAGCTACCCGGACGGTATCTATCGAGAACCATTTGCAGTCCCGCTGAATCTTGGCTTCATCGTATGGGATGATGACCTCCCCGATGTGCCGCTCCAGTTTCCCGCCCGTGTTGATGGTCTTGAGACAGAGCATCTGATAGAGGACAACATAGTTCGCCCCGTCGGGTTGCCCCATGAGGAAGTCCACCGCATCAGATGTCATGAACGTGTCCTTGAGCTTTATCCAGTAATACCGTTTCCCTGTTGCCATAGATCAGAACGGGAGGTCGGCATCTTCGTCGATGTCAATGAAGTCGGCTTTTGCCTCCTTGGGCTTGCCGAGCGGGAACCCCCACCGTTCTACGATCACGGAGGTCGTGTAGACCTTATGCCCGTCCCGCTCGTATGAGGTGGTGTTCAGCCGTCCCCAAATCAGAATCGGGTCGCCCTTGTGAAAGTACTTGGCGATGCTCTCGGCGTTCTTTTCCCATGCGGAGACGTTGTGGAACTCTGAAATGTCCTTTGTCTCCTGCGTGGCCACCGTGAACCGGCATACGGCCTTGTTGCTGTTCGTCTGACGGAGTTCCGGGTCTCTCGCGATCCTGCCGTGAAGAAACACTTGGTTATTGGTACTCATGCGTTCGCCTCCTTGAAAACGCAGTATTCGCCGATGAAGTCAGCAGAAACTGTTCCTGCAAGTTGAAGTGTTTCGCCATCGCTTTTGAAAACACTTATCTCGGACGCAGTTTCGGACGCTGATGGGTCGTAATATCGGTCTCGATATAACATTAGTGCCGTGTCAATGAAGTTCAGATAACCGCTTGGGTAACGGATGTCACTCGGTCGCGGTCTCTTATCCTTACGCTTTTCTACGCGGCGAGATACTTGACTACACAGGACAAATGTCAGACCAGTTTCTTTCGCTATGCTTGAGAGCACCTTAATCCCCATGAGGTTCTCAGTCTCTTCTATCAGTTGAATATAATCAACGAAGATGACATCTTGATTCGCGTCCCAATCCCCACTGCGGATAAGGTTCATAATGTCGCCCGCGTTGATGATTTCCGAACTTGCGGAAAGAAAACCCACTGCCTCTTTATCTTGAATAGGCATCTCCGCAACACCCCCGAATTTACCGAGGGCTATTCTCACGAAACGATCGCAAAGATAGTCGTTGGTTGTCTCAAGGGACAAATACATGGCGTGGCATCCGTTCGTCCACATATTCAGAGCAATATTCTGTGCGAGCGCGGACTTGCCCATACCCGCTCGGGAGGCAATGATGTTAAGCGATCCGGGTTGGAACCCTCCACCGAGAAGGTAGTCGATTCCTTCGTATCCTGTGCTGTAATACTTAATGATTTCGTCCATTTCTTTACTCCTTGTGATAGATCAGTTTTTTCTCATCCCAATCGGGATACTGAGATTGAAGGTATTCTCTGAAGAACTCCCTCATGCCTTCCCGCTCCATCGTGCGTCCGTTATCGTATCGGTCATGACATTTGCGGCAGAGCGTGAGGATGTTCTCGGGTATTCCTAAACCTCCTTTTGAGCGCGGTATGTAATGCGCTTCGGGATTTCCGGGGCGGCGGCAGTAAACACATAGCCCTCCGTCCCGTGCGAATACGGTGCGCTTGGTGGTGTCTGAGATGGCGAGAGCTTTTGCCCGTTTCGATGAGCGGTAGTTCATGCCTTCGACCACTCCCGTTCGATTTGCTCCCGGAGCACGTCAATCTGACGCTTGTAGACATTTATCGCCTCTTGTGCGTTCTCGTACACCACTTCGGCGCAGTCCCGCTCAAACTTGAGCATGGCAACGTCCTTGTCGCCTCGGGCGAGGTCACCGATCAGAGTTGCCGGGAATTTCTGATCACGGAGTTCGAGCATCTTCTCGGCCAGTTTCACGCGGTAGGTCTTCTCCGCTTCAGCCGCCGCACGTCCCCGCGTCTTACACTCTTTGAGGGCGACTTCGAGCATCTCTGCCCGCCGCCACACCTCTGAGATCGGGTCAACCATTGCGCTGACACTCCATGCAGAGCGGTCTGCCGTATTTCTTTACGGAGTAGTCGTGCACCTTCTCGGAGATTTCTTTGCCGCACTCCGCACAGGTCGGAACAAATGGTTCCTGCTCGAATCCCTTTGCGGGTTTCGGGGCTTCGACGGGTGCGGTGTTGCCGGTGAAGATGTAGACCGTCTCGCCCTTGACTTCGATTCGGAGATGGCAGATTTTGTTGTTCGCGTCGTAAGCGATGTCGGCAACGTCGAACTTATCGTTGCATTTCCCGCTGACAATCCTGCACTTCCCCGCCGGGACGAAGATAAATGGAGCAGAGTACAGTTCCCGTCCAAGTCCCCATTTGAACCCGGCTCGTTTGAAAGCGTCAGATGCGCGGCCCTTCTCCGCTTCGGTGTTCGACTCGGTTCCCGCGTCCCATTTCCAAACCCACTCGCGTAGATTGCTTATGATTCCCGCTTGGGACATTGTGATGTCTTCAAAATAGATACCGATCCCGCCGTACAGGACACCGTCTATTATCTGAAAGTCGTTTTTCCATCTCCCGGGGCCGAAGGTCTCGTCGAGCAGATCGGCATCGGTTCTCGCGGTCTTGTAGAGGAGCAGGACAACGCCCTTATCGGTGACGCGGGAGACCCGGCACTCTATCTCTTCCGCTCTGAGGTTTCTGAAAAGATTCATGTTCCCACCTCGTACTCGTAGGCGCAAAACTGGTGTCCGTTATACTCAGCGAACAGGTAGTACCCGTCTGCGTCCCGCTCAGATGTGCGGTAGTCCTTGAAGAGTTCCTTAAAGACTTTGGAGTAAAGCTGAATCCCCATGCCGGTGAACCCAATCACCCCCGAGTGTTCGAGGGACTTGATAGTGTCTTCGAGATCACATGCGATGTCGAGGACACTCTTCTCGGTCGGTTTTTCGTGTTTTCCCATTGTTACCTCCTTGCTTTCAGAATGTCAGTGTGATATCCTCGGAGGGAAAGATGTCCTCATATCTTTCACCCTCTTCGAGCCGTCCTGTGTTGGTAGCGCAGGACGGTTCTGCTATTAATTCGTACTCCGCATATCGGACTTTCTTCCCGTACCCGTTGGTATAGGAGATGTAGTGTGTCTTGATGATGTAGCCGCGCTTGCGGAGGTCATTGATCCGCGAGGCCAACCGGTGAATGTGGTACCGTTCCCGCGCCTCTTCATCTGTGATGTTGCCGATGTACTTTAGGTGAATGAGCACCTCATCGACCTGTAATACTTTGCTCACTTCCTGTGCGCTCCCTTCCTGCGCTTCAGAACGCCGATGATGAGGAACGTGTCTGCTTCGTGTTTGCCCCGGTTGGCCTTGTGCGCGGCCTTCAGTGCTTCGACACGTTCGAGGTTGAACGCGAGATAGTCCTCACATTGATCGTGACAGACTAGCCTGCGATGCGGGCAGTTGTGACAAGGACTATGCACTTTGAAATCTCCTTTCCGTCTACGGCATAAGCCGCTTTGATTGCCCGGATTAACGGGTCTCGTAGTTGATGATGATCTCCATCGGAACCTTCAGAATTTGCGACAGTTTCATTGCGGTCTCGATCGTCATCTTCTGCTGTCTGCGTCCGTTCTCTATGGACTGGTAGTAGATGTCGCTGATTTCCATTCTCTCGGCCATCTGAGAGCAAGTCAGTCCCGCCTCCTTCCGTGCCTGTTTCATCCATTCTCGTTTCATTAATTCACCTCCTCTCATGTCCATGTTGACCACTGCGGTTCCCCGTTTGGGAGAAGCAAGGGAGCACCGTGTCCGTTTGTTGGGACGTATCGGGTCTGAATGCGGTACTCCGCGTCCGGGTGCTCATATTTGAGCCGGTTAAGTGCTCCATTGAGTTCTTTGCGGGAGCGGGTGCGGTAGACCTCTGATCCACCGCAGTTGACCCTCCACTCAAATATACGGCCTTGGTATTTCACGCCGTCACGCCCCGCTTCTTATCCTGCTCGTCCAACTGAGCCTTGAGTTCGTCGTGGAGTTTGCTCCACTTGTCGCCACCGTCCGACAACTCCGCGAGCATCGTGCAGGCGATCAGAAGATTGCACAGGTCGCGGCGTTTGATTTTCGCGGTGTAGGTGTACTCGTTCGGGATCATGTTTCCTCCTTTGCCGGGGATATACCGCCCCGGCTCGGTGTGGTGTCTTACCAGTTGAGTACCAGTTCTCCGTACCCTGTGCCGCCTCTGCGAGCACCACGGTCGATTTCCATGTTGATGTAGTCTTGATACAGTTTGCGGGTTTTCTCCGGGATCGTGATGCCGTATGCCTTTGCCCGTTCGATCGCCCATACGGTCGCATGGTACTCAGACTCGGCCCGGCGCATCTTCGAGGTGTTGTTCACGATGTGCCCGACTTCGTGGAGCAAGTCAAACGTAGCCTGTGCGCTGTTCTTCTGTTTCCACTTGCAGACCCGTCTCTGCTTCGGATGGGCGTGCATCCTCGACCAATCGCCGTCTTTGCACTTCGTGCCGTCGCAAAGGTCAATGCGGTACTTCTCGATCACATCGTTCTGAATTTCGATGTAATTCATGGTTGCCTCCTTTCAGCCCCTCGCGCTTCTTCCTCGGAGACTTGGGACTCCGCATCGGTGGTTTAGCTGTGCGGGGTTTAACCGCCCCGCTCGGTATTCTTTTTTAGTACCCCCACTTGGTGAGGCGTTTGCTGATCGTGTTCTTGATGAAGTCCGTACCGGCGAACTTGAGGTGTCTGTTCGTTCCCGTGTCGGCGTAGCTCATCACCTCGTCGTACATGAACTCAACAAGTTCGTCGTGGGGCTGTGAGAGGAACTCTTTCGCTTCTTTGTACTCGTCCTCTTCCTCGGTGAAGTCCAACAGGGAGTTTTCGTATCCTCCGATGAACTCGGACATAACCTTGCAAATGTAGCGGTAAGCTGTCGTTTCGTGGGCGTTCATTGTATTTCCTCCTTTTATAGTCCGTACTCTTCTTTGAGGTCTCTTACCCAAGAGTCGCGGTCTTTCTTGTTCCCGCAGTAGATCGCGTCGCCTACTTGGTACCCGTCCTTGTTCTTGAGTTGAATGATGTGGTTCCGGGAGTGTCTGTCGTACCACGCGTCTATCTCGGTTACTTTGGTGTCGAACTCCTTGACCTCTTCGACCATCAGCGTGAGTGTCATTGTTTTGCCTCCTTTGCCCTCGTAACCTCCGGGGCGGGATGTTGGTCAGATGTTGTCGCGCTTCTCGAAGAGTTTGCTGAGGGTTTCGGAGTCCTGCTTGGTCTCGATCGCGTTGTCGATAATCGCTTGGTAGATCGCTTTCTTCCACTCGTTGATTACCTCGAAGAGTTCGGCGGTGAAGTCGTTGTTCTCGGCATTAATCATCGTATTAAGGAATGTCACCATGCAGTCGGTATATCCAAGGGCCGCCGCTCCGATGCGCTTCGCTTTCTCGAAGTTCTCTTCGGTCTTGATACTGTTCTTGTACTCGCCGATTCTCTCAGCCGCTTCAGCGATGAACTTGATGGTGTTGAGTGATTTCATTTTGTGTTCCCCTTCCTTTTCGGTTCGTGTCGGTTACTCTTACGTTCTGTACACATATTACCACAAACAGTACGAATTGCAAGGGTTAATTACAAAAATGTCACTATTTGTGAGGGTTTGTCATTTTCTTCTTTACATTACGCATAGTATCGTGTATACTCCTATACAGGAGGCGAAGAGAAATGCTTGAAAATATGCGAAATGTAAGAAGAGCCAAGGGTCTGACGATGCGGGAACTCGGTGAGCGGGTAGGCGTTGCGGAAGTGACGATATCCTCTTATGAGAACGGAAGACGGGAACCGCCGCTCGATGTGCTCTGTAAGATCGCGGATGAACTCGATGTGTCGCTCGATATGCTTGTACGGGGAAAAGAAAAAGACCGTCCCGAAGGACGGTCGTTGGAGTCTCTATTGAAAGAGTATCGGTCTAAGACCGAGGAGGAGTTGCAGTATTTCCAAGTAATGTTGCAAGCCGTAATAGCAGAGAAACGATTTCAAGACCATCTGAATCAAGACGGGAAATGAGTGCTATAAATTCTTCTTCTGTCATGTTCATCACCTCACCGTCAGTATACGGGCATCGGTGTCCGTTTTTCCGTACATGGTAGCTTATTAAGCGAATTTTAATTAAATCCCGAAACGGGCAAATAATTAAAGAAAACGGGCATATTTTTTAATTAAACAGCGATTTTTGCGAAATTCGTGCAAAAACAGGCATTAAATGTGCAAATTTTGGTTTTTTGATTGCATTATGAGAGTAGCATTATACTCCCGTGTCTCGACTTCTGAGCAGGCCGAGCACGGGTTATCCATTGACGCTCAGATCGCCGCGCTCGACGAATGGGCGAAAGAATACACTATCGTAGACCACTATACCGACCTCGGTGTGTCTGCCCGTTCCCCCGCGTCTAAGCGGCCCGAATTGCAGAGGATGCTCCGGGACTGTGAAGCGGGGAAGATTGACCTCATCGCCTTCACCAAGCTCGACAGGTTCTTTCGGAACATCAAAGAATACTATAAAGTCGAAGATGTCCTTGAGCGGAACGGTGTCGCATGGCGGGCAATTCATGAGGATTACGAGACCGTCACGGCCTCCGGGAGACTGAAGGTCAATCTTATGTTGTCCATTGCTCAAGACGAAGCAGACCGCACGTCTGAGCGTGTAAAGGCCGTCTTTCAGAGAAAGCGGGAGAAGGGCCTTGCGACAACCGGCTCCGTCCCGATCGGGGTCAAGATCGTAGACGGTCACTACGTCCCATCAGAAGACGCAGAGACCGCACAGCACATTTTTGCGACGTACATCGCTACAAGGTCGCTCCCCGAGACCGGCCGCCGGTGCGGGTACTCTGCAAACGGGATACGATACCTCCTGCATAACAAGGTATACCTCACTTCGGGGACTATCGACCGCGCCACATGGGACACCGTTCAGAACATACTGGAGACCCGCTCAGAGCGTCACGTCCGTTCCGATCGCGTCTATCTCTTTACCGGGTTGCTCTTCTGCCCGCACTGCGGGACGCGGATGTCTACATACCGGGTAACGGGGTACACATATTACCGATGCCAAAGACATTACTATTCCGACTGCCCCGGACAGCAGTGTTCAGAGAAGAACGTCGAAAAGTACCTCTTGGATCATCTGATGGACTGCGTAGAGGAATACAACGTATCGGTGAGGCGAAAAGAAAAAAAGGTCGATCTCGCCGCTCTGAAACGAAAGCAGAACAAGCTGACCGACCTTTACATGGACGACCTTATAGACAGGTCAAAATATGAGATTGAGTACAAGTCCATTCAAGCGCAAATCGAAGAAGCGGAAGTCACCCGCAAGCAGATAGACAAACACGAAGTTTATAGCCTTATGGACTCATATAACGAGTGGTCTCCCGCCGCCCGTAAAACGTTTTGGTCTTACATCGTGAAATCCATCACACCGAAGGGCAAAGAGTTCCAAATCGTCCTAAATTATACATAACGTAAAACTTCCGAGGAAATTTGCAGATATAACTAAATGGGGATTTTGCCTATCTGATAAATAACTATACTTTTTGTATCGTTTTCTTGCCTATTCGGAAAGAAAAGTCGCCTAAACCTTAACAAATCGCGTATGATTACAGAAAAGGTCAAGAAAAAGGCGATTTCGGGCTTTACAGTATGGGGTAATATAAATACCCTACCGAAATAAAAATGCGATACAGCGCATTCTGACGCGTCTGAGAGCATCCAACAAAAAAGCACCCTCCCCGGTTAAAGGGAGGGTGTCTTTCATTCGTGACGGAGTTCGTCGATGCGTTTGTGGGCCTGCTTTGTCGATTCTTCGACCGCAGTGAGGCGGGCAACGACCTCGATGTTCGTTTTCCGCTGTTCTTTCTGCTCGCTCTTGATGTCATCAACGCCCGCTTTGATATAGCCGATGTCGGAGAGGATCGTGCCGGTACTCTGACCTTCTGCGGTGTCATCCTGCCGTTTGTTTCGGAAGAGAGTTACCAGTCCGAAGATGATTCCCGTCGCTCCTACGATAAGCGAAATCCAGTTTGCTACCGTCATTTCGCATCCTCCATTATTGCGTCGATGACCTGTCCGATCGTCTTCCCCCATCCCTCGGCCATGATGGTCAAGAGTTCGAGGGTCGCCTCTTCGATGGTCACTTGTATTGTTCTGTACGGTGTTTTGCCGTCGGGGATGACAAGCACCTGTCCTACATAGATCAGATTGGGGTTTGTGATGTTGTTCACCGAAACGAGGTCAGCGACTGTTGTACCGAACTTGGCCGCGATCCCGGAGAGCGTGTCGCCTCTGACGACTGTGTACGTCCCTGTTGGGGAGGGAGCGGGCTTGCCGTCAATATACTTTGGTCGGTAGGCTCCGACCATCGTGATACCGCTCCGGGTGCACATAGAGACCTTATCGGAGCAGTTGCCCTCGATCGTGGTCACTGCGTTTCCGTTGACCTCAATCACGAGTCCGATGTGGTCGAGCACGTCGTCTCCATCCCAATTGAACATTACGAGGTCTCCGGGTTTGTAGTCGCCCGTGACCCACTGGTTGCACTGCTGTGCGTACTGACGCACGAAGTTGCACCATGCTGTCGCCTGTCCACCGCAGAAGAGTTCAGACGCGCCGAGTTCCCGGAATAGCCACCAAATAAAAACCACGCACCACGGGTATTCACTGCCCGAGACGGGCCTGCCGTAGTACGCGGTGTTGTATTTGACGTTATTTGAACCGGGAGGTTCCTCGGACACCCCGACCTGCGTTTTCGCAAGTGCGATGATGTCCTCGGCGGTCATTCTTCTACCTCCGGGAGTCCCGCAAGGGCGAGCAGGATCGCAACGATTGCGCCCATCGCGCCCGCTGATAATGCCGCCATCCAATTTACATCGCCAAGCACAAGCGCACCCGTGCCGATGTAAGCGAGCATTGACTCCGCGAACGTTCTCACCGCACGAATAAGCGCGGCCCGCATCCATTTACTCATTTTCTTTCACCTCAATTTTTGACATATACCACGCGCACCTTCGGCGTTGGTGTTGCCGCACTTGAACTGACGTTTCTGACGTTGAAGTAGACCGTTGCCGCGCCCACGTCTAAGTCCATGCGGCAAGTCACACACGCGGGAGACGATGTAGTGAAGCCTGCAATCGCAATCGGTCTGTATCCCGACTTTGCCGCAGAGACGTTTCCGCTGTAATTCTGATTCGCAGAGAGTGTCGTTTGCGGTGCGGCGACCTCTTCGATGATATACGGGTTCTCCCCGCCGCTTGTGCCGCCGGTTATGGCGACGAACTGGTCGGAGAGAGTGCCGAGTTCGATTTCATCGAACCGCTCCTTGAGCACGTCGAAGACCGTCTTGACGACCTTCTGCTTCTCTGCCACGATGCCGAGATCGGTGTAATACACTGAGACCGTATCGCACAGTCTGACCCGCTGAATTTCAGCGAGGTTTTTATACTCTTCCGTCTGCCACATGGCGACGAAATCGACCGTCAGATTCTCGGAAGGAATCCAAGGTTTGTTTGCGTCGATCCAAGCCTTTGCGGTCGAGCGGAGGTCGGATTCAGACGGAGCCGCAGTGAAGTAGCTTGTGAAATCCATCGCCCGGATTTTGAGCGGTTGCGACGGTGGTGTAGTCGGCTGAACGTAGTAATCGGAGAGGAGCACTTTCGTGTCGCCGCTGACGTAATAGGGAGCGACTGCGTTGAACAGTTCGCTCCCGTCAATCTCTTGCTCAAGCCCGAGCATATTCTTCCCGTATCTGACCGTTACGCCCGTGTCAGAACCCCGGGATGCGTGAATTTTCACGTCCCATACATCGAACTCGAACTCGCCGCCGAACACGTCGAGAACGGAGCCTTCCGACCCGAACAGGGAAGACCGTGCGCTTTGTGGTATCGAGATCGTGTAGTCGCCCGATGATGTCTTGTCCGTCCATAGAGTGAACGGGTTCGTGTTCACCGAGTTTGAAGCAATCGCGGCCAGTGTCGCAACGATGCCCGAGGCGGTGAACGGAGCAACAAGGATGTCGGACAGTCGGTAAGAGATATGTCTCGCGTAGAACGTGACCGTTTCGATCTCGGCAGTGGAGCTATAAATCTCGAACGGTTGAATGTCGTGATCGTCATCATGAATGACTCCGATCAGTTTCCCCGGAACGAGTTGGTCGAAGAGCCAACCGCCCACGGGGTAGACCATTTCTACCTCGTAGGCTCCGTTGCGCTCCTCAGTCACGAGACAGGAGATGCAGTCGCGCAGTCGCCCGATTCCGTTCGAGGTGAAGTCCGTTTCTGTCGATTCGTAGAGAATGGGGATCATACTCTCCACCACCTCGGCGTTACTACGAAGCCTGTTATACCAGTACCGGCAATAAAGGTGTTATCCCCCGGAACGAGTTCGGGGAAATCATAGGTTGAAAAGGTCACGTCTGCGTTTCGATTTGTCGAGCCTTCGTAGCAGTCCATCATGTCGCAGTCTATATCGACGTAAGCGGTCGAATTGGCCACCGTGATAGTCTGCCCGTTGATTGTCGCTGTGCCGTTCCCGTATAGCCGTATGAGCGGTTTTGATGCGAATCGGGTCGGATTGACAAGCGTGTTTGTTGCGTTGATGCTACAAGTAATCGTGCCTTTTTGCGCGGACAGTGTTCCCCACTCTTCGGGGAAGGTCAATGCTGAATCGCTCCATGAAACAGAGATAGAAGTGGAGACAACAACGTTCCACCATCCCGACGACGCTCTTTCTGTCGCCCAAGCCTCAAACGCTTCAACCGTTGTGATCCCCGCAGATGGCCCGGCATAGAATCGACCGCCCGAGTACCAACACTGACCAACAATCGGGTTAACGGGTGCAGGCGTTACATACGTCTGTATGTCGCACGCTTCTATTATCCCTCCCGGAGAGAACGCTATGGAAAAAAGACTGCCGTAACCCGGTTCTTTTGACCACCCGGTAGTCGGCAATGCGACTTTCAGCTTTGTGATAGTCCCGCCCGTCCGCTGTGCAAACGTGCCCGCCATGACTTTCTGATTCAGTTGCCTGCTCCACTTCGTTGTCCCGTTCACTTTCAATAGCAACCATTGAACCGGGTCATACGACCGAGAGGGAGTGTGTGCACTATAGTTCTCGAAGGGTTGGTCTATTGTTATCGTGATGTCGGTGGGGTCGATTGTGGAAAGGTCAGTATAGATCGGGTTGCCGGTGATCGTCCCGCCGCCGACCGTGTACTCCGATTCGCCCGATTTGAGGAACCTCTGCGGGAGGCAGGAGAAAATAACATCAAATTCGCCTTGCTTGTTGTCTGATGTCATTTTCGGTTCTATGCTCTCCATCAGAACCGCCATTCTGTACTCGTCGGGGTGATAGGAGTCTTCGAGTCTCTGATACCCGTCGAGAGACGCAAGGAACGTGCGGAAGTTCGCCATGTTCTCCTCGAAGTCGCCGACGATCCCGCAGGTGTAGCCGTATTCGGCGTTGCTGAACCGCTTGTTATACCCGAGAAGAGTCCCGTTGCGTCCGGGAACCTCGTATTCATCGTATGACTTTTCGGGGGAACCGTATGTGTTATGCCCGGAGATGTAGACCCCAAAGTCGCGGCAGTCCACTCCCGCTATAGTGAAATAGTTACGCATGGGCCGCCCTCCTTTGATTGCTCATTCTAACAAATCTCTGCTGAATCTTGTCCGCGAGTGCGTTGATGTCCATACCCTCGGAGGCGTACACGTTTATTACGACACCGTTCTGACTGCCGACCACTTCCCGCAGTTTGTCGAGGCCCATGACGATCTCCGCGCCGCTACCGTCGCCGAATCCCTTGAGGCCGCCCGGTGTGGCCAAGACAGTGGGGGATGTGAACATGACGGGATTATCGTAGGCACGTTTATACCATTCAATAGACAGTGACGGGATGTCGCCCTTCAGCAAGTCGCCGAATTTCCACCCCGGGGGCTGAATAGTGAAATGGGGGAGTGGGATGTGAGGCAGTGTGATCTGTCCTGTGAGAATCCCCTTGATGGAGTTCCACACGTCAGTGACCTTGGATTTCAGCGTGTCGAACGTGGTCTTGAGAGCGTCGATTTTGCTCTTCACAGCGTCAACGGCAGTCGATACTGCGGTCTTTATGTTGTTCCAAGAGTTCTTAACCCTTGTTGCGAGGTCTTTTGCTGTCGCTTTTACCTTGTCCCAATTCTTGTAAAGTAGGACACCAACCGCGACTGCCGCCGCTATTGCGATCGTCAGCGGGCCTCCAAGGACTCCGACTATCGCTCCGATCGAGGAGATGATAGTACCGAGACCGCTTATCAGTTTCCCGCCGAGTATGATCACCGGGGCCAGTGCCGCCGCGATGCCGACGACCTTCAGTATCGTCTCCATCGTCTCTGGGTTCAGTTCGGTCAACTTCTGAGCGACGTTCGCGATCAGTTCCCCGGCCTTCTCCAAGAGCGGAGCAACCACTGGAACGACCTTCGACCCAATGACGGCCATCGTCGCGGTGATCTGCGCTTTCATGGTGTCAATGGTGTCGTTCGTCTCGTTCAGCGCATCAAGTGTCTTTTGGTCGAGTATCAGCCCTAGGTCTTCAGCCTGTTTGCCATACTCAAACAACGCCGCGCCGCCGTCGTCGATGATCCCGGCCAGTGAGTCGGCAGACTTTCCGAACAAGTCCATTGCGAGTTGGTCTTTTTCGGTCTCGTTCTGCACCTGTGACAGGGCCTTGATAACGTCGTAGAAAACTTCGTCTGTATCTCTCAGATTGCCGTCAAGGTCTGTCGCGCTGACACCGAGAGTTTTTAACGCCTCATTCGACGGGTCGATCTTGGTCTTCAGTTTCCGCATTGCGCCCGTGATGTCCTCCACGGACACGTCTACGAGGTCGGCGGCATACTGGAGTCTCTGAAGTTCACGGGTAGAAACGCCCGTCTGCTTCGATAGAGTATTCAGATCGTCCGCGCCCACTGCCGCGTCATAGCCGAGTTTCAGAAGGCCGGTTCCGATCGCGGAGGCCGCCCCGGACAAGGGAGTGAGTTTCTTGCCGAAGTCTTGGACTTTGCTACCGGCATTTTTGAACGACTGTCCGACCGCTTTTATCTGCTGTGACGCAACAGACCCAAACTGACGGAGTTCTTTCTGAAGGGATTTGAGGTTTTGCTCGGTCTCGATGATTTCTCGCTGAAGAGCGTCCCATTCTGCGGAACCCTTCTCGACCTGCGACTGTGCGGCTTTGAGTTCTTCGAGGCGTTTCTTCGTGAGACCGATCGCCGACTCAAGATTCTTCTGCTTCTGAGTGAGAAGTTGCGTGTTCTTCGGGTCGAGTTTCAGAAGTTTGTTGATGTCCTTCAGATTGCCCTGTGTGGTTTTAAGCTGTTTATCGACGGACTTCAGAGCGGTCTGTAGCTTTGTGGTATCGCCGCCGATCTCTATGGTTATACCGGCAATTCTTCCTGCCATAAAATCACCTTAAAAAGCGTCAAAATCCTCCTGCGTTGGCAAGATCGCGTAATCTGCGCCGTCGTTGGAGGATTCTGTCATCATATCGACGACCGTCCCATACTCCAAGCCGTCCAAATCGTCAAGTGTCAGACCCATTTGGAAAGCCCGGAGCAGGAACAGCCCGAGCGTCATTTCTCGTTCGGTTCGTCGTTGTTTTTTTTTGCATCGGAATAGGTGACGTGCTGACCGTCATAGGTCGCTTCTACCGAATCCAATGCGCTCATGAGGTCAAGGCGGTCGAACTGTTCGAGCCATTCGATGTATGAATCCTCGTTCAGCTTGGCCATTTCCTTTCGGTCACGGCTTTCAGCGTATTTCGCCATGACGAACCCCATTCGGTAATAAAACCCGATTGCTTCGTCCGGGCTTGTCGCCTCGGTCTGAACTTTGAGCGGGTCTTCACCGAAGATGTTCTTATAGAACAAGTCTACCGATGCCATTGAAAGCATAGGCACTTCCTTGTCCCCGATCTTGACGACGTTATACATTTTGCCTCCTTGTTATGCGTTAGGTGGTGGCCTGCATGACCGTCCCGATGAAGGACGTATAGCCGGTGTCGCCCTCGTTGATGAACGCCTTCACGATATCCTTCTGAAGAGCGGCGTTGTAGACGGACGTGGCCGTGATGTTGAGGGTCTCGGTCTGCGGTTCGATGGTCTCGCCCTTGGTCTGAGACGCGAGGTCGGGCCGGGTGGCGACGCAGTTGTAGAGAACGTGTCTGCGGGCTTTGGCATCACCCTCAAACTGGAACAGAAGGGCGAAGTGCACCACAGGCGAGTTCACGTCCTCATAAACCAGTTTGTTGGTTGCGACGGTGTAGCCGAGAACGTCCTTCATGAAGTCCTCGGGGATGCGGGCCAGTTCGAGGGAACCATCGTACCCGTTGTTGGCGACCGAGGTGTAGTACACGATGTTGTCCGCGTAGAACGGGGACGTGTCGCCCTGTGCGGTCATGGACAGGGACACAGCACCGGGGAGGTCTTTGACCGCGCCATAAGTGGCAGACCCGTTGCTGTCGATGGTCGCAACTGCGTATTTGCAGTTTTTGAGACCGTATTTGATCTTATTGGCTTCAGACATTTTCAATCCTCCGTAGTAATAATTGGTTCATCCGTGATGATGATCTCAGTCGAGAAAATGACCTCATATAACCGTTCGGAGTCGATAAATGTCTCCGAGCGTGAATAAACGAGACCGGCACTATTCAGTGCGGCCTCGACTTTTTCCTCCGCTGTGAAGTCCTTGTTGTCGGTATACAGTTCAATCGTCAGCGGTCGGATTTTCTGATAGGTGGTGTCGTCTGCGGCGAAATCGTCAGACCCGGAAAAGTAGAAGCATATGAACGGGGGAGGCGAAGCATTGCCTTCCTCGAAATGGTCGTAAGCATATGGGTAATTGATCCCCGAGATCATGCTCGCGACTTCCTTGTATGTCATAGCCTTCCCTCCAGTCTCGACATAATGCGGGCGATTGCTTCTTCCTGCGCCCAATCATTGACGGGTGCAATGTGTGTGATCGCCCGAGTTCTCCCGCCTTGGCGCAGTGCGTGACCGTTTTCGAGCAGATGTGCGAGCGAGTAGGTTGGTTTCTTGCCGTGAACGGTTGCCTCGACAGTAAGTCGTATCCGCTCGATGGTTTTCGTCCATCCCTTTGAGTATTCGCCGCTACCGAATTTTGACGTGGATTCTGCTTTCAGTTTTTTAACGGTCTCTTTCGTTACGTCTTGGATCGCTTCGTATACTTCGTCGCCGACCTCAAGACTGTATTCTTTGAGTACCTTCTGAACGGCCTGCTCTAAATCAATTGCCGCCATCCGTCGCCACCACCTCGGGTGTTTCGGCTTTGTTTACGCCGCCCTTGCGCTCAACATAGAGTTCGAGCGTGTCGGTGCGGGCGTAGTACGTCCGATAGACACCGTAGGATTTGCCGTTGTACTCGATCTCTTCTTCATCTTGATAGTCGGGCGCGAACATCGTGAAGCGGAACTGAGGATTGAACCCATTTCTCCCGCCCTCGAAGAACTCCTCCCGCGAGACGGAATCGACATCGCAGTAGACTTCCCGCGAGGTCTTCGTTTTCTGCCAAACGCCGTAAGCGTCTTGGGTAAGGGCGTAGGACACAAGCGATATGACGTTGCTTCTGTCCATGTTTACACCTCCGCAGGAAGTCCGTACCCCGTGCAGGAAATAAGCTGTGCTTTCTGCTCGTCGTAGCTTGCTTTGAGCCGGTCATAGTCGTCGGGTGCACCGAAGTTCAACCGGCAGTATGTTGTGATTGCGCGAATAAGCAATGCGTCTGACGTGTCCGTGGTGACTGTGACTCCGACGATACCGATATCTTTGGTCGCCGCGTCGATCAGAACGCCGAGTTCATCGTCAAACGCATTTGTGGTCATTCTGAGAGACTGTTTCACTCTCTGAAGCATGGTGGGTGTTGCCATGAGATTAGCCCCCCAAAAGAAGGTCGTCTTTCCATCTGAGTTCGTCTTCGGGCCAAACGGCATTGTGTCCGATGTGTCCGCATCTGACCGTAGGCTCGCAGTACATCTTCATGCCGAGTTCGTGAACCCGGTTGCAGAAGGCTATATCCTCGCCGAATTGTGCCAGTGGGCAGAAGCAAGTCTTGAAGTGTTCCTGTACCTGTTTCAGAACATCCACATGGGTGAGAACACATCCAAACCCGCAACCGCCGATCTCGAACGTGTCGGTGGGGTAGTCGGCGAATCTTTCGATTCTGTCGAGTTCGTAGCACTGCTTGAAGATGCATGAAGAGTAACCGGGTCTCCGTGCGTGGTATATACCTGTGACGAACTGTTTCCCGGTGTCTAATAGGTCTTCGAGAATTTGCGGTTGGAATATCATGTCCGAATCCAACCACAGGACGTGGGTAAAGTGCTCGTTTATGGCTTTGCAGGCGAGTCTGTCCCGCGCTACATAGACCAACGTGCCCGATAAAATGCAGATTTCGTGCTCGATGCCGTCATCCTTGAGTTTCGACTCGAAGTTTACCAAGCACCGCATAAAATCCACATGGACGAAATCAAGGGTAGGAATGGCGACCAGTAGTTTCATTTTTTTGTTGTCTTTCTCGGCTTCGTTGCCGTCTTGGGGGGTTCTTCTTTGAACTCCTCCGCACTCCTTATAGACAGCAAAAAGTTAGCCTCGGCGGGAGAGACATTGACGATCTCTCCCGCTTTGTGCATAACTTTTGCGTCTCTTAAAAGACGCACCTTCATAGGTTAGGTAGTAGCCGCAGGCTTCGCGATGTTGCAGAAGCGGCCCGGGCCGGTCACAGCGTGAGCGGCGTAGACGCGGCCAACGACCTTCACGAGATCGGCCTCGGCCTCGGTCAGCTCGTCCCACTTGAGGACAACGCCGTCACCCTCGGGGTAGTTGAAGTGCTCACCACTCAGATCGCCCACGATCGCGTACACAGCGTTGTTGCTCGCGGTGCTGTACGCGGGAAGGGCAGAGGTGTAGACACGGGGCAGACCCGCAAACGGATCAATGGCGAAGTTCCCGGCGGCATGGGCCTCAAGGAAATCGACCTCGCTCAGACGGTTCATGATCACGCAGACGTTCACGGCCTCGTCGGACAGGTGCGCGGCGGCGGTCGGGATCGCGGTCAGACTCGGAGCGGCAGTGATCTTGTCAACGCCGATCGAGGTGCTGTCGGAAGACGTGCCCGCACCGGCGATGTCGGCGACTGCGAGAGCGGCCTCTTTCTTCACGATCTGATAGGTGAGTTCGTCATAGACGTAGCGCAGGAACTCCTCGCCGCCCATGGCCACGGCCTCGTCAGACAGGCGAATCCACTTCTTGATGTTGGCCGGGATCATGGTCACGATGCCGAGGGACAGGGACTCCTCGGAGGGAGCGGACGTGCCCTCAGTGTGCACGACGGCCTCAGTGGCGGACAGTTCAAAGGCAACCTTCAGATTGCCGCGAATGGAGGTCTTGCGGACGCGGGCCATGATGCCGTCGCGTTCCCAAGCGGTGCGAACGATCTCGTCTACGATGATGGGCACGGGGACAACGCCGCTGACGTTCTGAGTCAGAAGGGCGCGGCACTGCTTGTCGTCGCCGGTCTTGATGTAATCGGCGAAAGCGTCGATGTACTCTTTGCTGTTGCGTACTTCTTCGTTGGTCATGGGGGATTCTTTCCTTTCTTCTTTGATTTCGGCGACTACCGTTCCCGCACCGGCGGCAACAGCGTCGCGGATGGTCTGCCGCTGTTCTTCAGCGGCCTTGCGGGACTCCAGTTCGGCGTTGATGGCGCGAACTTCGTCCTCAAGGGCGTTGAGGTCGGCTTCGGGAGCATTGATCTCTTCCGCAATAGCGGAGCGACGCTCCATCAGTTCCTCAACCGTCATTTCGGTCAGATTCATTTGGTTACCTCCGTAAGGATTCTGATACGCTGTTTCTGTCTCTCGATCTCCCGCTCTCTCTGCTCACGCTCGGCGATCTCCTGCCGTACCTCGGCGATTACTCCCTCGCCGAAGTTCCGTGCGCTGATTGATGTCCCGTCGTTGGCCGGGAGGGACACCGCAGAAACGTCGTATAGTTTAGAAATACCGAGGATCGTGCGGAGGATCGTGACAGTTGTCACGCCCGTCTCTGCATCTCGTTCCTCGGTCTCTTCCCGTTTGTCTTTGGACACTCTGAACCCGAATGACATTTTGTCGGTGTAGCCGCCCTCGATCTCCTCGAAAAGCTGTCTGCCGATCTCTGTGCCGCCGAGGTTGGCGCGGATGTGAAGACCGTGCATATCGGAGTCAAGTCCGAGAGTGCCGTTGCTTGTCCGGGCGAACACTCGCCCTTCGTGGTTGTACTGCATGATAACGTCGCCCATGTCCGTTTCCGCGAAGGCGTTCGGATCAACCTGTTCCCGGACGATGAAGGTCGTGCCGTCCCACGTCTCACGGTACAGTTCATATGGCTCGTTATAGGTGGTCGCATACCCCTCGACAACCTTCTCCCCGTCATCGGCAGAACGCCGCTCAAACGACGCTACGTCGATATTGCGGTACTGTCTCCCGGAGTTCAGTTTGTCCTCGATGGTCTTGTTCATGTTTTCACCTCTCAAAAGCGCAACGCACCCAACACGTTGAGTCGCATTGAGTGCGTTGGTTTAATGTGTTTGTGCGTTGGCGGTTGTAAAGCTCCCCCTCACCACCCATTCGTGGCCACTCCCCCGCTATGCAAGGTAGGGTAGAGATTGGCAAGCCGAAACTGAGCCGCCGCAGTTTGTAGCAAGGGATTCCCCTGCCGTGGGTGAGACCTGTTACAGCCTCGATTGAAGAAATAAAACAGTAATAACCGCCCCGGCCTGCCGAAGTGTACGGTTGTTACCATAACCTAACGGTTGAGTTCAAGTAATTAATATGGGCCTAAACGTTACTCACTCAAGATACAGACGATACGTTCCTTCCCAAGACAGGTTTGTACCGTCCTCTACATTCGGCTGAGAGTTTGTGTATATCAGCACATAATAGGTTTTGTTATACCCACCCTCACCAACGTGCTTTGCGATTCTGACGTATCCGCTGTTCCCGTCATTGAGAGCAGAGCCGTACTGACCAAGGCCGATGTCATCCATCACACCCTCAAGGCACAGGCTGTCATCTGTCGAGGAAAAAATCAGCTTGCGCTCTTTCGTGCTGAGAAGCGTGTTCTCGGTGATGTTTGCGAAGGTTCCGATATATCCGTTGTTGATGGCGAACACTTGGTCGAACATACTGTCCACGAACTGCATACCGTAGTAAGTGGAGACCCTTACGTCTTCGACAAACTCAAGCCACACACGGACGTGCATCCTGTCGGTCACTTCGTAATATCTGTGTTCGATGATGGCGGGTGTCGCTTCGGTCAAATCCGCTCCCGTTACGGACTGCGGAAAATACAGTTTGTTCTTCGCTATGAATTTAACGTCACCGTAGTACAGACCGTCCTGCGTGATTTCCGTACCGTTGACAAGGCACTTGAAATCAATCTGTTCTGCGGTTGCGTACTCCACATCGCTGACCGTTACGGAGTGATTGCCCCCCGACCACTTACCAGCCTGTCCCGGAAACAGGGTGCTGTTGAAAATGGAAATCGGCCCAACGATGTCCGTTCCGAAATTGGCATATGTCTTTGTCGCATCTATGCCGTCTTCGGTCACATCCCCGATATAAATCTGATCCCACTGGAACAGATTGTTCGGCCCACGGCGTTCAAACTGCATGATAATGTTGGACTCGCCCTCTGCATGGAAACAGTAATACTTTCCGTTTGAGCGAAGCACGCCATTGCTCATGCCCGCATTTCTGAGTGCCGCAATCACATCGGGGGCGGTTTTTACGGTTTTGGTTGCCAGTTCGCACTTGGCAGTTCCTACACTCGTTTTTTCGTTGACGTACAGATACCCGTCAGCGGGGGCTTGGATATACCGTGTGTGGAACGTGTATCCTGCGGGATAGTCCGTTCGTCCCGTTTCAATGGAAAAACCCGTCAAATCACATGCACTCGTAACATTCATCTCAACAAGGTCAAGCTGAGAAAATGCCCCCATATAGTAAGCGTTTGCGTCATAACCGAAACCGTAAACACGATACCAGTTGCCTTTCGTCACAGGATAAATCTTGCATGACGTGCCCTCAGTGGGCGCAAAAGAAATAACGTAAAGATTGCTACCGTTTTTGTACCAAAACCCTCTGTAATCTGCTTTCGTGTGTATCGCCGAGATTTCCGTATACGGAGCCCCATATCCTACGCAAATGGACTCCGTTTCTGCGGGATTAGCCCATATTTCATTTTTCGGAAGGGCATACGTTTCGGGAAGGGACGAGCCTTCTACAATCATCGTCCGCACGTTGCTCGTTGATTCATTAATGCCGCTGTAATGGGCAAGATTCAGACGGACATATTTTGTATTCAGCGGCGTGGTGAATGTGAGTGTGGTGACGTCGCTGATGAATGTTTTGTTTGCGTCGAAGCATTCAAGCTTTACTGGACATCCGAATGACGGTTCGGTGCAGGAACCATAAACAGGGACATATCCAATCGTGTACTGCTTGCCGCCCTCAAGAGGAATGTAGTCCGAATAACGCCATTTATCGTCCGACACAACGCTACCGTTCTTCAGATACCCAACATTTGCGTTTGTGCCGTTCTGTCCGACATAAAAGTTCGTGGTGTTTTTGACAGACAGCAGATGGTCTTTGAGTTCTGTTGTCCTGTCAATTGCATAGTCCTCAATGTCACTAATAGCGCTCAAAGCGTTACTTACGTCCGCGTCGAGAGACTTCAGATCGGCCCCGACTGTGCCGTCTGTATAAGTGCCGTCGGGGTCGTATGCGACCTGCCCGGCATTGATCGCTACGGGCTGTCCCGCCTTCTTGAGACCGGCCTCGTACCCGTATATAAATTCTTTATCAGTAGGATTAACTGCCATAGTTTACTCCCCGCTCTGAAAGCTGAACTGAGGAATCCACGAGTTCGTTTTCTCGCTGAAGAAGAACACCTCACCCGTGTCTACCTCGATCATAATCGAACCCGTGGCGATGTCGCCGGTGGGCTTGCTGTCAGTGCTCTCGCAAGCACCCTCGACCAACTGCAACTGTTTGTTGGTTTCACGGTCAAAGAAGGTGCTTACCTTCGTGATCCTAACCATTCGATGTAACCTCCGTTTCGTTGACTTTATCGTCTGCGTTGTAGTACTCGCCCCGGATGATGCGGACATCGCCGCCTTCTACGGGCGGGAGATTCCAAATGTCTCTGATCTCGTTGATACTCATGATCCCGCGATCGAGCGACATTGCGGAGACCTCCATCTTGTCCTTGTTGGTCATGTACTGGAGCCGATTGGCCGTCGCCATGACGATGTTTCCCTCCGTCTGTTCCCGGAACGTGAAAAGCATCCGCGTCATTACGTCCGAGAACTGGATCGCGAACGGTTCCACAGCACCCTCGTAGAACGCAGACCATGCGTCACCGTATGCCCTGTTTTCGAGCACGTCCTCGTTAACCCCGAAGTACTGGAACACGTTCTCGCGGATGATTTTCATCTGCTCCGCTTCGATCGTGTACGGGTTCATTTTGACCTGCTGAACATTCGTGTAAGTGTTCGGGAAAAGCAAAAGACCCCCGCCCTCAGAGTCCTTTGCGAAGTTCTCTTCCGAGAACCGCTTGCGCTCTTTGGCAAGGTCTTCCGCTTTGCTGAAGTTGTTCAGCGTCGCCATGAACTTGTATGTCGCGCCGTTCTTCACGGCCTCCTCGATGCCTTGGTCTTGCAGATGTATCAGTTCCATCGTCGGAAAAAGAGCGTGATTGTCTTCACCGAAGATGTCGTTTTTGTACTGATACTTTGTCATGACCCCGCAGTAGGCGAGTTCTATCGCGGCCGCTGTGCCGTGCGAGAACTCGTACCGAAGATACGGGGTTTTGTTGTACTGAATGACCTTGCACCTCTGCGGCAGTGGTGAGAACACCCCGCTCGGTTCACCGTACTTGTCGTATACCGGCACGATGAACGCGGTATTGTGCATATCGAGAATGGTTGAAAGACGGTATAAAAATTGACCCCACGTCTGAAGTTCGTTGGGGCCGTGTCTGAGTTTATTCTGTAAAGCGGGCTTCGCCGCGCCCCGCGTCTCTACTTTGAGTTTGGAAATATGCGTTGCCCGTGCGCCGATCGCCGCCCGGATCAATTCGGATTCGTAGAGGTCTTTGTTCCATGTGCTGAACGTCGGCGAATTACCATTCAGCAGACGGAACTCGGACTCAACTCCCGTAGGCTTTGGCCTGTTCTTAAACAAGAAATCAAAAAGGCCCATGTTCACCCCTCATTCTTCAACTGTGCGCCGATCTCGGAGTACCACTTCTGACGCACCGTCAGAGCGTCCAGTAACGCCGCCGTTCCGTCGATGTGTACCCCGGGAGATACCTTTACCAGTTTCCCCCGGCCCCGTTCGGTGCTCATCTTTATCGCGGAGTCCAAGATGTGCATTTTCAGAAGGTCGTTGTCACCGATGTGTATCTTCCCGTCTTCTAAAAGACCTTGACACTCTTGTATGACCCCGTATAGGTTTTCGCCTTGGAAAACGTCGTCGCAGACGAACCCGCTTGCTTTGAGGTCGGCGATCAGATATTGCGCCGAGTATCGGTCATACCCTACCCGGAGCGGGAGTATCTGATAGTCCTTCACAAGCGTCGAAAACCATTCATATACGTCTCGGTAATCAACGTAGTTATCCCCGGACGTGGAGAGGAAACCGCGCTGAATGTAAATGTTATACGGTACGCCGTCTCTTTGTATTGCGTCGTCAATCTTCTCTGCGGGCAACCAAAAGTGCGAGACTACATACAGTTCTCCGTCTTTCTCAACAACAACACAAGCCGACGTGAGGTCTGTAGTCTGCGACAGGTCAAGCCCCGCCACGCAATAAGAGTCTTTTATATCTTCGAGGCTTATCGGTTCCCCCATTGCCTTCTCGACGGTCTGCGAGGACAACCAAGCCATAGAACTGTTCTGCTTCAGACAGGCGTATTTGCAGATGAACTCTGCTCGCTTCGACAGGGAACCCTCCGCGATCGCGATCTCCTCTATCATGTAGTCCACTGTGACGGACACGTTCAAATTAGGATTCGCCTTGCGGAGTTCGTTTATATCGTTCCACTTGTCCGCATCGTCTATCATGTAGAGGAACGGCAGAAGACGCGACTCCTTCGAGTCACCCATGAGGAACCGGGTTGACCGCTTCACCATCTCGTCATATATCGAATCGGAAACGTAACCGGCAGTAGTGCAGGAAAGCATGAGTCCCTCGGGACGTGCGCCCATGCCCGACTTCATGACCTCGTACTGTTTCAGCCCCTTGTCGCCTTCCCATGCCGCGATCTCGTCACAGACGCATAAAGACGGGTTGAACCCGTCCGACTTCCTCGCAGAGAACGCAATCTTCTTGACCGTCGAGTTCGTCCCGGGGATTGACAGGTCAGTCTGACGATGCCGTGCTAACATTGTGTCGTCATGTATCTTCAAACGCTGTGCGTTCTTCTCGGAACAGAACTCTTTGAGTTTCTGCCATTCGGGGTCAAGCTGAATCATCGCCCACACGTCGTTGTAGATGATGTCCGCTTGTTCGAGTTTCGGTGCTACGCAGAAAACCCTCGCGCCGAATCCCCCGTCAAGCTGAAACGTGTAATTTGCTATCGCCGCCGCGAGTTTGCTTTTCCCGTTCTTCCGTGCGACGACAAGAAGTATCTCCCGGAACTGTCGGTTCCCGTTTTCGTCTACGATACCGAAGATCGCGGAGATGAGTGCCTTCTGCCATGTGGCCAGTAGCAAATTCCCCGGAGCAAGTGCGCCTTCGGTGTGAAAACAGTGCGTTTCAATCCAGTCAATCGCCCGATTTGCTTTCAACTGGTCGAAATAAAATCTGTTTTCCTCGATTCCCTTTATGAGATACTCGTATAACAGGCGAATCCACCGACCGACAGTGACCTTCCCGTTTTTTATCTCTTGATAGTATGATAAAATATAATTAACTTCGGTCATATTTTCGGCGTTCATTCTAACTCGGGTGAGATATGCGTAATTCGAGAC
>Ga0310690_10002513_pt1 | contig 29580 bp, 21 predicted proteins | sample AusTroGonzalo_MG_2_FD_207661 | JGI IMG/M metagenome (GOLD analysis project Ga0310690, IMG submission 207661) | Bovine rumen microbial communities from tropical cattle in Woodstock, Queensland, Australia - Gonzalo_04 (v2) (version 2) | ecosystem: Host-associated > Mammals > Digestive system >...
CACGGGGAATCTCAATCATCGTACCAATCTCGAACTCGATGCGTACACCTTCCTCTGCGAAGACTTCTTCAGCAACGCGCTGGATGATTTCCTTCTGCTGCTTGAGCTCATAGAGGATACCGATGAGGGGCACCATGATTTCGGGATGAGGATCGTAGCCTTCCTTCTTCAGCTGGCAAGCGGCACCAAGGATGGCGCGTGTCTGCATAGCTGTGATTTCGGGGAAGGTGATGCCGAGACGGCAACCGCGATGTCCGAGCATGGGGTTATTCTCGGAGAGAGACTGTACGCGCTTCTGAATATCCTCAACGCTGATGCCCATCTCCTTAGCCATAACCTGCTGTCCTGCCTCATCGTGGGGAACGAACTCGTGCAATGGGGGATCGAGCAGACGGATGTTAACGTGCAGGCCGTCCATTGCCTTGAGGATGCCGTAGAAGTCAGCCTTCTGATAGGGAAGGAGCTTAGCAAGTGCCTTCTCACGGCCTTCAACGGTATCAGAAAGAATCATCTCGCGCATAGCGATAATCTTCTGACCGTCGAAGAACATGTGCTCTGTACGTGTCAGGCCGATACCCTTAGCACCGAACTGGCGAGCAACCTGTGCATCGTGTGGTGTGTCGGCATTGGTGCGAATCTCCATCTTAGTGTATTTGTCGCAGAGATCCATGAGTTCCTTGAAGTCACCGCTGAGTTCAGCAGCCTTGGTAGGAATCTCGCCTGCAAAGACCTGACCAGTTGTGCCGTTCAGAGAGATGTAGTCACCTTCCTTATAGACAACGCCGTCAATCTCGACAGTCTTGGTCTTGTAGTTCACATTGATAGCACCTGCACCGCTGACGCAGCACTTACCCATGCCGCGAGCAACAACAGCAGCGTGAGAGGTCATACCACCACGAGCTGTCAGGATGCCTTCAGCTGCAGACATACCTGCGAGGTCTTCGGGACTGGTCTCGATGCGGACCATGATAACCTTGTGACCGTCAGCGTGCCAAGCCTCTGCATCATCGGCATGGAAGACAATCTGACCACAAGCAGCACCGGGAGATGCGGGCAAACCTTGTGTGATGGGCTTTGCCTTGCTGAGGGCGAGCTTGTCGAATACGGGGTGCAGCAGCTCGTCGAGCTTCTGGGGTTCGCAGCGGAGGATGGCTGTCTTCTCGTCAATCATGCCTTCGTGGAGCAGGTCCATAGCAATCTTGACCATAGCCGTACCTGTGCGCTTACCGTTACGTGTCTGGAGGAACCAGAGCTTACCTTCCTGAACGGTGAACTCCATATCCTGCATGTCGTGGTAGTGCTTCTCGAGCTTGTCCTGCAGGGCATCCAGCTCCTTGTAGAGTTCAGGCATTGCCTCTTCCATAGAAGGATACTTGGCTACGCGCTCTTCCTCGCTGATGCCGGCACGCTGTGCCCAGCGCTGAGAGCCAATCTTGGTAATCTGCTGAGGTGTACGGATACCAGCCACAACGTCCTCACCCTGAGCGTTAATCAGGTACTCACCGTTGAAGAGGTTTTCACCATTACCTGCGTCGCGGCTGAAGCAAACGCCAGTTGCGGAGGTGTCGCCCATGTTGCCGAATACCATAGCCATTACGCTAACGGCTGTACCCCATTCGTCGGGTATGCCTTCCATCTTACGATAGAGGATGGCACGCTCGTTCATCCAGCTGCGGAACACAGCACAGATGGCACCCCAAAGCTGTTCCTTCGGGTCGGTGGGGAAGTCCTGACCGGTTTGCTCCTTAATGGCCTTCTTGAAGAGTCCGACGAGCTTCTTCAGAGACTCAACGGAGAGGTCCTTGTCGAGGGTAACACCTTGCTCTTCCTTTACCTTCTCAATGATAGCTTCGAAGGGGTCGATGTCTTCCTTGTTCTCAGGCTTCATGCCGAGTACTACGTCACCGTACATCTGCACGAAGCGGCGGTAGCTGTCATAGACGAAGTGAGGGTTGCCAGTCTTGGCTACCATTCCTTCTGCCACCTCATCGTTGAGGCCGAGGTTGAGGATGGTATCCATCATGCCAGGCATAGAAGCACGGGCACCTGAACGGACGCTGACGAGCAGCGGGTTCTTCGGGTCGCCGAACTTGCAGCGCATGAGGTTCTCTGTGTGAGCAACAGCTGCATCCACGTCGTCCTGTAGCATTTCGACAATCTTCTCCTGACCTACCTTGTAGTACTCATTGCAGGTGTCGGTGGTGATGGTAAAGCCGGGAGGAACGGGGACACCAATGTGGTTCATCTCCGCCAGGTTAGCACCCTTGCCACCCAGCAGTTCGCGCATCTGCGCATTACCTTCAGCTTGTCCGTTGCCGAAGGTATAAACACGTTTTTGACTCATAAATAAAGATTTAATTATGTGTTATGTCTTATTCAACTTTGCAAAGTTAAGCCATTTTATCTATTATCCCAAAGAAAACACAGGAAATTATAATAAAATGCTTAAATTTGCATCCGAAAACATGATAAACATACTTTAATATGTCTCGAAAGAAGAAAGAATTGCCCGTTTACAGGGAAGTTGAGATACAGGATGTGGCTGCCGAAGGGAAAGCCCTTGTCCGCATAGATGACTTGGTGGTGTTTGTGCCTTATGTCGTGCCTGGTGATGTGGTGGATTTACGTGTTACGCGCAAGAAGCATCACTATGCCGAGGCCCTTTGCACGCACATTCACAAGAAGAGCCCTCGCCGCTCGGAACCGTTCTGTCCGCACTATGGTGTCTGCGGCGGTTGCAAGTGGCAGATTCTTCCCTACGAGGACCAGTTGCGATACAAGCAGAAGCAGGTGATGGACAATCTGGAGCGTATCGGGAAGATTGACCTTCCTGAGTGCAGTCCGATACTTGGTTCCGCTAAGACGGAATGCTATCGCAACAAGTTGGAGTTCGGTTTTGCCGACAAGATTTGGCTGACCGAGGAAGAGATTCGCTCAGGCAAGAAGTTCGAGCAACCCGGAGCTGTCGGCTTCCATACGTCTGGTGCTTTCGACAAGATACTGCCCATCAGCGAATGCCGATTGATGGACGACATCAACAACCGGCTGCGTAACGGCGTCCAAGCCTATGCCTACGAGCACGGCCTCACCTTCTTCAATGCCCGCGAGCATCGGGGCTTGCTGAGAAACTTGATGATTCGCCTCTCCAATACAGGCGAGTTGATGGTGCTCATGCAGTTCTGCTTCGTGCCTTTCGACACGCTTTCTGCCGGACAACTAAGAGAGCAGGCTCTGGATTTGCTTGCTTGGATGCACGAGACCTTCCCAGAGGTTTCGAGTCTTCTTTGGGTGAATAATGAGAAGTTCAACGACACCATCGGCGACCTCGACGTAGTGCTTTATAGCGGTACCGACCACATCTTCCTCGAAATGGAGAACCTTCGCTTCAAGGTTGGTCCCAAGAGCTTCTACCAAACCAACACGGAGCAGGCTTACGAATTATATAAGGTAGCACGCTCTTTTGCCTTTGACGGGTACGCCCCCAGCGAAGGAAAGGAGAAGGGACCATTGGTTTACGACCTCTATACAGGCACGGGTACAATCGCCAATTTCGTGGCTAAGAGTGCACAGAAGGTCGTCGGAATAGAATATGTTCCTGAGGCCATCGAGGATGCTAAGGTCAATTCACAGATAAATGGCATCGAGAATACCGAGTTCTTTGCAGGCGACATGAAGGACATCCTCAACCGCGACTTCATCGAGCATCACGGAAAGCCCGACATCATCATTACCGACCCACCCCGAGCAGGTATGCATCCGGGCGTCATAGAGGCTATTCTGTTTGCTGCCCCGGAACGTATCGTCTATGTCAGCTGCAACCCTGCCACGCAAGCTCGCGACCTTCAACTCCTTTCCGAAGCCTACGAAGTCAGGCGCATCCAGCCAGTCGATATGTTTCCCCACACGCAGCATGTGGAGAATGTCGTCCTGTTGGAGAAGCGACCATAACGTGCCGCGTTGGCCAACATAACGTGTTATGCCGACCATCATAACGTGCCGTGCCGGCCATCATAACGTGCCGTGTTCAGGAAGCACCCAGGCAAAGTCCTACGACAGCCGCAACCTCCTCATCCAAAGTCATCAGGCTTGTGTCGAGGCAAAGGTCGGGATTTGTGGGAGCTTCAAAGGGTGCGCTGATGCCTGTAAAGTCCTTGACTTCTCCCCGACGGGCGCGGGCATAGAGGCCTTTCACATCCCTGCGCTCGCATTCGCTGAGGGGTGTGGCAATATAGACCTCGCGGAAATCCTCCTTGCCGATAATGTCGCGAGCCATCTGCCTGAGTTCCTTTGTGGGAGATACGAAGCAGGCAATCGTCACGATACCCGTATCGACGAAAAGCTTACCTATCTCCGCAATACGACGAATGTTCTCCCGACGGTCTTCTTCCGAGAAGCCGAGATTGGCATTAATGCCTGTACGGATGTTGTCGCCATCAAGTATGCGGCAAAGGATACCTCTTTTGTGTAGTTCCCGTTCCACGCCAAGCGCAATCGTACTCTTGCCGCTTCCGCTCAGGCCTGTCATCCATATCATGATGCCTCGCTGCCCGAGCAGCGACTCTTTCTCCTTTCGGCTCATCATCTTATCAAAGATGGGGTAGATGTTGGTTAGCGTATCGGCCATATCAAAGGTATTACAAAGATGCTTATGAGGAAGACGATAATGTTAAGGGGCAAGCCCACCTTGAGGTAGTCGGTGAAGCGGTAGCCGCCAATGCCTTGCACAATCAGGTTCGTCTGATAGCCAATGGGCGTGCTGAAGGCTGCCGAAGCTGCGACACAGATGCAGATGAAGAAGGGCATCGGGTCAACTCCAAGCTTCTCCGCCACAGCCAATGCCAGGGGGAAGGAAAGTGCTGCGGCTGCGTTGTTGGTGATGAGTTCGGTGAAAAGGTTCGTGATAAGGAACACGATAGCCAGCATTACGTAAGGGCCATGATGCGTGCGCCCCAAGGCATCGGCACAGGCAATAATCCCGTCGGCAATATAATCGGCAAAGCCTGAGTTCTGCATCCCCTTGGAAATGGCAAAGGCGCAGGCAATCGTCACGAGTACGTCCCACGAGATGTATTTGCTGTACTTGCGAGGGTTGAAGATTCTCGTCCAAGCCATAATGACCGTGGTAAGGCACACGAAGAAGAACATGTCGAACCTGAAGCCAGGCACGAGTTTTCGCATGAAAGGCATTTCGCCAATGGTCGCCCCTACAACCATAAAGACAAGCAGAAAGAGTGCAAAGTAGCGTTTCTTGTGGCTGAGAGGCTGAGCGTTGCCTTCCTCGTCCGAAGAAAGAAGTGCTTGATGGGCTTGGACAAACTTGTCGTCTGTATCGGGCTGACGTGTTTCTTGGCTGTCAGGCAAGAGATAATGGCTGTAGAAGATAAGGTATGCAAGGCCTGCCAGACAGATGATGAGGCCTACCTTTCCTATCTCAAACATCCCCATACCCTTCCTTCCGGAATCCTGTATAAGGCCATCCACAACAAGGTTCGTGCTGGTGCCGATGAGGGTACAGATGCCGCCAAGGATGGTCGCATAACTTAATGGAATGAGGAACTTCGTGTATGGCACCCCGACCTTCCTCGCCCAGTTCTTGATGATAGGTGCAAAGATGACGACTACAGGCGTGTTGTTGAGGAAGGCGGATAATGCTGCGATGGCAGGCAGGAAGCGGGCGTTGGCCTTTGTCGCACTTGTCCTTTTGTGTGGTAAAAGGTGGAAGATGACCTGCTCCAGCACTCCGCTTCGGCGCACGCCCTCGCTGACGAGGAAGAGCAAACCGACGGTCATCATGCCTTTATTGGAGAAGCCCTCCAAGCATTCCCTCGGTTCAAGGATGCCTGCACAATACATCATCACGACACAAGAGAAGAGGATAAGCCCCGGCTTCAATCTGTCTGCGATGAGTGCCCAAACCATGAACACCAGACAAAAGGCTACGAATGCTACATTAAAGGTCATCTTTCGTTTCTTGTTAATCTGTTATGAGGGGGCAGAGGGTTACCCGAACAACTCCCTTACGGCTTCTACTACGCGGCGGACAGGCACCAGTTCGATGTCGTATTGCTTCTGGTTGAGTCCGTTCTTGTTGTGGGCAGGGATGAGGATGCGCTTGAAGCCAAGCTTCTGGGCCTCGGTGATGCGTTGCTCAATACGTGATACGGGACGTATCTCGCCGCTCAAGCCAACCTCGCCAGCCATACATACATCGCCCTCGATGGGCATATCGCCGTTGCTCGAAAGCACAGCTGCCACTACACTTAGGTCGATGGCTGGGTCTGTGACACGCAGCCCTCCGGCGATATTCAGGAAGACATCCTTTTGTGCCAACTTGAAGCCGACACGCTTCTCCAGTACCGCCAAGAGCATGTTGAGCCTTCGGCCGTCGAAGCCTGTCGTGCTTCGCTGGGCAGTTCCGTATGCTGCCGTACTGACCAAAGCCTGAGTCTCAATAAGGATAGGCCTTACGCCCTCGATAGAACAGGATATGGCTACGCCCGAAAGTCCTTCGCGATTGTCCGTCAGCAACAGCTCGCTGGGGTTGCTAACCTGCCGGAGTCCGTCGTGCCGCATCTCGTAGATGCCTATCTCACTCGTGCTTCCGAAGCGGTTCTTAATGCTGCGAAGGATGCGGTAGAGGTGATGTTGGTCACCCTCGAACTGAAGGACGACATCTACGATATGCTCCAATACCTTCGGCCCGGCCAGCGCTCCTTCCTTATTAATATGTCCGATGAGCAGGATGGATACGCCTCCGCTCTTGGCATACCTGAGCAGAGCTGCGGCACATTCCCTTATTTGTGCCAGCGAACCAGCCGAGGATTCCACGCTTTCTGTTTGTATGGTTTGTATGGAGTCGATGACGACAAGGTCGAGCTTCATCTCTTCGATGTGCTGGAAGATATGCTCGAGCGAGGTCTCGCAGAGCACGTAAAGGCCCTCGTTCTGAGGTCCGAGACGGTCGGCTCTCAGCTTTATCTGCCTTGCGCTCTCCTCGCCGCTGACGTAAAGGATGCGCTGACCTTGCAGGCGAAGGACTGTCTGCAAAGTCAAGGTGCTCTTGCCGATGCCGGGTTCGCCGCCAAGAAGCACAAGGCTTCCCGGCACCATACCTCCGCCCAGGACGCGGTTCAGTTCGCCGTCGCCCATATCCATGCGTGGCTCTGCGCCAGCTTCAATCTCGTGTAAAAGCTTCGCTCCCGATACAACTCCACTTCCAGAAAGAGGAGAAGAGGAAAGCCTCCCTCCCCGTGACGGGGCAGGAGAAGGGCTGACTTTTATCTCCTTCATCGTGTCCCAGCGGTTGCAGGCAGGGCATTTGCCAAGCCACTTCACGGTTTCATATCCGCAGTAGTTGCAGACATACATTGTCTTATCTTTTGCCATTTTTCATGCTCAATGAAATCCTTTCCCTTTGTATATCTATGCCGATGACGCGCACCATCACCTGCTGCTGCACCTTCACAACCGTCGTTGCATCTTTGACGAAATGGTCGGCAAGTTGCGAAACATGCACCAGCCCCTTGATGTGTACGCCGATATCGACAAAAGCTCCGAAGTTTGTGATGTTCGTCACGATGCCCGGCAGCACCATTCCTTCGCGCAAGTCGCTAATGTCGTGAACTGTCTCGTCAAATGCAAAGGCCTTCAACGGTTGCCGAGGGTCGAGGCCAGGCTTGTCGAGCTCGGTCATAATGTCGCGAAGGGTGGGAAGTCCGACCTCGCCGCTAACGTAATGCTCAATGTCTATCTTGTCCCGAAGCGCCTTGTCTGTCATCAGTTGAGCCACAGAACAATGCTGGTCGCGAGCCATCTGCTCAACCAGTTCGTAACGTTCTGGATGTACGGCACTATTGTCGAGCGGCTCCTTTCCGCCTTTGATGCGGAGGAAACCAGCCGACTGCTCGAAGGCTTTTGCCCCAAGTCGGGGCACCTTCATCAACTCCCTGCGGGAACGGAAGGGACCGTTCTCCCGTCGATAGCGCACGATGTTTTGGGCAAGAGAGGGGCCGAGGCCGCTGACGTAAGTGAGCAACCATTGGCTTGCCGTATTGAGGTTCACACCCACACGGTTCACGCAGTTGACCACCGTCTCTTCGAGGCTCTTTCGCAAAGCCGTTTGGTTGACATCTTTCTGATACTGACCGACGCCAATGCTCGAAGGGTCTATCTTGACGAGCTCCGCAAGTGGGTCCATCAGTCGGCGGCCTATGCTGACTGCTCCCCTGACGGTCACGTCTTCATTGGGGAACTCTTCCCGTGCGATATCGCTGGCACTATAGATGCTCGCTCCGTCCTCGCTCACGCTATAGACCTCCACATTGTCGGGCAGGTCGAGGTGCCGCACGAAGTCCTCTGTCTCGCGTCCTGCTGTTCCGTTGCCAATGCTGATGGCCTGCACACCATATTTCTCGACGAGCGTCTGCAAGGTCTGCATCGCCCTGACTCGTTCTGCGCGAGGAGGGTGGGGGAAGATGACATCGTGGTGCAGCAGGTTGCCTTCGGCATCGAGGCACACCACCTTGCAACCTGTACGGAAGCCTGGGTCAATGGCCATCACGCGCTTCTGTCCGAGGGGCGAAGCCATGAGGAGTTGTTCCAGATTGCTAACGAAGATGCGGATGGCTTCCTCGTCGGCTTTTTGTTTAGAGGAAGCACCGAACTCGCCCGAGATGCTTGGCTCGAGGAGTCGTTTGTAACCGTCCTCTACGGCTTCCCGAACTGCCTGACTGCTCTCGCTGTTGCCTCTGACGAACTGACGGGCGATACGTTCCATAGCTGGCTCGTCGTCCACACAAATCGAGACGCGAAGGATGCCTTCTGCCTCGCCTCTGCGCATTGCCAGCAGTCGGTGGCTGGAGCAGCGCTTCAGGGGTTCCTGCCAATCGAAGTAGTCACGGAAGTTCTGCCCCTCGGCATCCTTGCCTTTTATGACTTTGCTACGAATCACGGCATGTATGGAGAAAGTCGTGCGGAGCGTCTGGCGGGCATGCTCGTCCTCGCTTACCCGTTCCGCAATAATGTCTTTTGCACCCTGCAAGGAACGTTCCTCTTCCTCTGCTCCTAAGGGAGAGAGTTTTGCCACAAGCTGTGCCAGGGATACATTCGGCATTTGCTTCATGATGGCATCGGCAAGCGGCTCCAATCCTGCTTCTCGGGCAACTTGGGCGCGTGTCCTGCGCTTCTGTTTGTAGGGCAGGTAGATGTCTTCCAGCGTTGTTGCATCCCAACATTCCTCTATCCTTGTCCGCAGTTCGGGTGTCAGCTTGCCTTGGCCTTCAATGGTCGTGAGGATGAACTCTTTGCGGTGTTCCAGTTCGTTGACATTATCCAGCTCGGCAGCCACTTGAGCCACCTCTACGTCCGTCATGCCGCCTGTTGCTTCCTTGCGGTAACGGCTGATGAAGGGCACCGTAGCTCCGTCCTGCAGCAAATCCACGACTTGCCGCACGTATTTTTCCTTAAGCCCTGTTCGCTGGGCAATCAGTTCGTAGTTCATATATTTGCCAGGCTTTCGTTCTCTTTGTGGAAAGTTATGAAGAAAGCACCTGACCTTTGCGGGCAGATGCTTCCTGAGTTTCCGTTAGTCGGAAGTAAGAAGGGCCAGCGTGGAGATTAATCCTCCTTCTGGGAAATGCCGCGCTTTTCTGCGATGCGGGCCTTCTTACCGGTGAGGTTGCGGAGGTAGTACAACTTAGCGCGACGTACCTTACCAACTTTGTTCACCTGAATGCTGTCGATGTTGGGGCTGTTGAGGGGGAAGATACGTTCCACGCCAACGGTGCCGGACATCTTGCGAACAGTGAAGCGCTTGTTCTGACCGTGACCGCAAATCTTGATGCAGACACCGCGGTAGAGCTGGATGCGCTCCTTGTTACCTTCGACAATTTTGTAAGCAACGGTAATGGTATCACCTGCCTTGAATGCGGGATGAGCCTTGCCAGTTGCAAATGCTTCTTCAGCAATTTTGATTAAATCAGCCATAATGCTTTTTAGTTTGAAAATTGTTTTGTCGATCGCACATAGGCATAACAGGTCTCTCTTTTCCTGCCAGCGACCTATGGGAAAGCGGCTGCAAAGGTACAATAAAAAGTTGAAAGTTGAAAGTTTAGAGTTGAAAGTTTTTGCTCTTTGCGTAAAAATATGTACTTTTGCATGTCGAAAAGACCAAAATACTATATCATCATGACGTTATTACGAAACAATTATGCTATGAATCGTTTAATACTTCTTTTCATTTTTCACGCTTCACTCTTCTCTCTTCACTATGCTCAGGCGCAGCAATACAAGGTACGTTCCTTCTGCTGGGAGCGGGTAGAGGTGACTTCCCGGCTGGATGCAAAGCCTTCTGCTGAGGCTGCGGCACTCGTGGCTCCATACAAGGCAAGCGTCGATAGCATGATGGCTCCTGTGCTTGGATTGAGCCGTGTGGCGATGTCTGCCGGAAGGCCAGAGAGCCTGCTTGGCAACTGGGCTGCAGATGTGATGGTGGAGGGCGGCACAGCCACAGGACTGGAGCCTGCCGACATGGGGCTTGTCAATGTGGGTGGCCTGCGCAACAATATGCCCGAGGGCATTGTGCGTCGAGGCGACATCATGCTCATCTCGCCCTTCGAGAACCGTGTCGTTGTGCTCGAAATGAAGGGCTCCGACGTGCTCGAACTGATGCAGAACATCGCTGCCGTCAGGGGCGAGGGCGTGAGCAGCAGCGTCCGTATGGAGATTTCTGCCGACGGGCGGCTCCTGTCCTGCACCATCGGAGGCAAGGAGATTGACCCGCATCGCACATACACCATCGCTACGATTGACTATCTTGCCGAAGGTAACGACAGGATGACTGCCCTGAAGAAAGCTTTGAAGCGGCACGAAACAGGCAATCTTGCCCGCGATGTCATGATGGAATATGTGCTGAAGCACAGAGTCATAGACAGCAAACTGGAAGGAAGAATCGTTATTAAATGAAGAATTAAGAATGAAGAACTAAGAATGAAGAATTTGCTGCCGCTTTGGAGAATTAAGGATTAAAAGCTAAAGTAACGTCATTACATTATACCGTTATCACGAAACAACAGATTATCATGAAGCGTTCAATACTACTATTCAGTTTTCTCTTTTTCGTCTTATCATCTTTTCATTTGACCTTTGCACAGGAGCGTAAGTTGTTTTTGGTTCATACGAGCGACACGCATTCTTGCGTCGAGCCTGTATCGCCGAACTTCAGCGATACGGCACATGCCAACAAGGGCGGATATATGCGTCGGGTGGCGCTCCTCGAAGAGATACGTCGCGAACATCCCGAAGATATGTTGTTGCTCGACTGCGGCGATTTCAGTCAAGGCTCTGCCTATTACAATCTCTACAAGGGCGAGGTGGAAGTCAAGCTCATGAACCTCATGCGCTATGATGCCTGCACCATCGGCAACCATGAGTTCGACTTCGGCCTTGAGAACCTTGCCCGACTGATGCGAATGGCTGAGTTCCCCTTCGTTTGCTGCAACTACGACTTCACGGGTACACCTTGCGAAGGACTCGTGAAGCCCTATATTATATTGGAACGTGCGGGTGTGCGCGTAGGAATCGTCGGCGTTTGTCCCCAACCTCAAGGCCTGATTGCAGGGAAGAACTTCGAGGGGATGCGCTACATACGTCCTGCTCAGGCGGCACAGCCTGTCATCAATCGCTTGCGTGGCGAGGAGCATTGCGACGTGGTCGTCTGCCTTAGTCATCTCGGATGGGGCGAGACACAGGACATGGATATCGACTTCATCAAGAGTACCACAGGCCTCGATGTCCTCCTTGGCGGTCACTCTCACACCTATTTCAAGGAGCCGCGCTACGTCAAAGACAAACGTGGTCACGAGGTTCTGGTTGACCATCAAGGCAAGAATGCCCGCTTCTTAGGCACAATAGAAGTCGGGATTCAATAAATCTTCCTTCTCTTAGTGTTTCCCCCGAAAAACTGTCAAACCGTCATCATTTGCGGTAACGTTTCGTTACGTCATCTGCATCCACATAGTCGCTATGGCTTTCTAAGAAATAGAGCCCTGACTTGTTGATGATAACGACTTGTGTTCCGTTGACGCTGAACGATTCGTTCACCGTGCTTGTCTTCGGCATCCACATGCTAATGATTTGCCTTGGGGAGTAGGGCTCGCTCTCGTTATTAATGCTTGCTTTCTTTTTGACTGATGCCCCGAATCAGGGCCTCAGCTATGTCTTTTCTTCTAAATAGATTTAGAGTGCCCTTTGGGGGAGTCTGGCTCGCACTCGTTGATGATGATGACGGCTCGTCTCTGACCTGGGTGAACGATTCGTTCACCCAGCTTGTCTTCGGCATCAAAATGCTTGCCCACCTCCGTCAGGTAGCTGACTTAAACACGGCCTCAAATAGAGTCCGCCACCACTTCTGAATAGATTTTAAATTCGTGCGGCTCTTAGAATGGCATAATTTTATGTTTTTCCTTACTATTTGGGTGTCGGGATGCTCCGTGCCTAAGACTTTCTCCCAGATTTCCGATGCCTTCTGAAAAAACTCCAGAGCCTTGGTATAGTCGCCCTGGCTGTCATGAACACCACCGATGTTGTTGTAGGATTGTGCAGCGTCGGGGTGCTCCGTACCTAAGACTTTCTCACGGATTTTCAGTGCCTTCTGATGGTACTCCAGAGCCTTGGCATAGTCACCCAGGTTGTAGTAAACAAGGCCGATGTTGTTGTAGGATTGTGCAGCGTCGGGGTGCGCCGTGCCTAAAACTTTCTCACGGATTTCCAGTGCTCTCTGATAGTACTCCAGTGCCTTGGTATAGTCGCCCTGATTGTCGTAAACAGCACCGATGTTGTTGTAGGATGTGGCGGTGTTGGGATGCTCCGTGCCTAAGACTTTCTCACGGATTTCCAGTGCCTTCTGATAGTACTCCAGCGCCTTGGCATAGTCACCCTGATTGCAGAAAACAAGGCCGATGTTGTTGTAAGATAGTGCGGTGTCTGGATGCTCCGTGCCTAAAACTTTCTCACAAATTTTCAAATCTTTCTGATAGTACTCCAGTGCCTTGATATAGTCACCCTGATTGCAGAAAACAAGGCCGATGTTGTTGTAAGATAGTGCGGTGTCGGGATGATCCGTGCCTAAGACTTTCTCCCAGATTTCCAGTGCCTTCTGATAGTACTCTAATGCCTTGGCATAGTCGCCCAGGTTGTCGTAAACAAGGCCGATGTTGTTATAGGATGTGGCGGTGTCTCGATGCTCCGTGCCTAAGACTTTCTCACGGATTTCCAGTGCCTTCTGATGGTACTCCAGTGCCTTGGCATAGTCGCCTTGGCTGTAGTAAACACCACCGATGTTGTTGTAGGATGTGGCGGTGTCTTGATGCTCCGTGCCATATACTTTTTCGGAGAGATTTACCTCTCGTTTCCATACCTCCAGCGCATCGTTGTAGAGACCATATTTGTATAGGAACTCCCCATATTTGCCCAACAACCGGTAGTACTTTTTCTCGTCGTAGCTTGTTCGGGAGGCCCAATGGTCGGCTTTGCGGTATATCTCATTGACTTGGATGATGCGGGCGGAGATAAGTTGACTGCCATCGGACAGGATTCCATCGATCTGTGCCAGCATGTCTTCGATATCCTGATGCAGCTGTTCCCGTAACGAATCCTGTTGCTTTTCGGTCTCCTCGAATTGCTCGAAGCGTGCATCTCCGTTATCCTCAATGGCTTGAGCTTTGGGGTTGTTGCTGCCGAGAGATATCCCGAGGTAGGTCAAGATTCCCATGGCAAAGGAGAATTTGACATCCGACAAACTCTTGCATCCTTTCCAGAAGACACCTTCATTGTCCAGTCTTTGCTGGAATGTTATCAGGTTTGCCTCCTTTTCCTCCTCAGGAACATGCAGGAAATAGACAAATATGGTATGTTTACTTTCATTCTGTAATGCTCGTGCCACATCAAACTCGTGGAGAGTCCAAGTTCCCGCCTTTGTTCTGAAGAGAAACAGTGAAAGTTCGCAATCCTTCAGTTTGCGGTCAATCTCCTGCTGGTCGGGTTTCCCGGTATTGCCGAGATGGAGATTGTCACATTTAATAAAGCGGACAGCGATATCATCCATACCGAAAAGGTTGCTGATATCGTCTGCAAGAGAAGATATCTCCTGCCGTTCATCTTTCAGTTCCGTAATCGATGACCCCAAGAAGACTTTGATGATGCGCGTAGTGCTCATATTGCCGGGTATTGCTGTTTCCTGATGCTGGATTAACTCGTTTTGCTCTGCAAATATATACAAAATCCCTGACATAAACAAAGACAGATGAAAAAACATTCGTTAAATACTAATTATCATACATTCCATTAACAATAATCTGACGTTTCATAAATCAAGATGACAAAGGCTGCGGGAGGTGGTTCGTGTTGTGATTTAATTATGGTGCAAAGGTACGACACTGGTATTGCGGTTCACGAATGTGAGTGCAATTTTATTTTGCTGATGCGGAAGATTACTTGCCAAAAAGTGGTCAAAGTGGTCAAAGTGGTCATGGTCAAAATGGTCAAAATCGTTTTTGGATTCGGTCATTTGCTCACTATATATAAATAAAAATTTATTTATATATAGTGGCGGATTTTGACAAGTTGAAAACGATTTTGACCAAAATGACCATGACCATCATGACCGCAGAAATTGTCTGTGCTGATATGTTTTGAAATTGTTTTATTTTTTTTGCACCAGTATTCGTGAACCGCAACGAAAGCGACGTACCTTTGCGTCGGATTTGAAACACGCAATGCCCATTCGCGGCATACAACATACAGAATAAGGACACGCAGCGGCGCATCCTTATCCCAGAAAAAGTTTCTTTGACTTATTGATACAACACGTTATGAGGGCCAGCGCGACACGTTATGATGGCTGGTACGGCACGTCGTTTCCCTCGCTGGGGGATAATCCAATATAACTAAATTCAAGAATGAATAAACCCGGTTTAACCCCCAATATCGGATTAAAGGATTTGGTGAAGGATAATTTGTTAACTTACTTTATACTTTCTAATTAGATAAGTCTTTGCTCGCTTCTGTTTTTATGGTATGGAGCACTTCTTTGTGCCTGCTTATTCAAGCAATCCTTTTACCAGATATCTTCTGGATGTTCGGGGTTATCGAAGATTTCTTTGGGGCAGTATTCTATGTGGTCCATGTAGAATTCAGAGGTGACTGCATCGAGGACGGACTTGATTTTCAGGTAATAAGTCTTTTCGGGGTCGAGGGTTTGACGTGTGACGATGCGGCGGACGATGTTGCGATTGACGTTGGCACGGGCGGTTGTGCCGGGGTTTTTCAGTATGAGTATGCTTTCCTCGCCCTTCATGAAGCCGTTGTTACGCATTTGTTTGTCGGCCTCGGCATCAGCGTCATCGTCCGTTCCTGTGTCCTCTATCCAGCCAGTTATCGGGTCTGCTCCGCCAAGCGTAAGGTTGACGGGGATGCCTGCAACAGGCATATTGGCAGGGTTGTCGCCAAAGTAGAACTGTGCCACGCCGCGGTCGCTGTTGGTGAGAATGCGGTATCGCACTTCGTAAGTCCCGCGTTTGGGGACGGGAGGCAGCGTGAACATGAGTTCCCAGCGCCCGACGCACTTCACTTCGTCGCCGCAGAGACTGCCGAACTTCAAGCCGTATGCGTTATAATAGACAAAGGTGGAACCCTCGTTGATGCTGAGGTTGCCGATGTATTTGTACTCCACATCGTCGGGGAAGTGCACCCATTGGTGGGGCGCATCAGAGAGCGGGACGCGGCGGATGTCGTTGTTCATCACTTCGGGGAAGAAGCTCATGCAGTCCATTCTTATGCGTGTGCGGGCCAGATTGTTGCGTGTCTCCTCGTCGTAGGCAATGGGTGCGTTTATCTCATACAAGTAGCCGTTGATGGCCGTGCGACTCCTCAGGTCGTCGTCCTCGCGCAGGACAAGAGCTCCGACCTTGTCGTCCTCGCAGCCAAGTTCATGTCCTGTGGCGTGCCGACCATTGTCGAGGATGGGGAAACGATTGAGATAGACGCCGTTAGATTCCAGACTTTCGTAAATCTTCAGCAGGCGTCGCTGCCCCATCGTCACGTAGTATTCCATCACAGGAATAGAGAGTTTGTGGGGCGAACCCAAGTAGTCGTAGCCCTTTTCGTTGTAGTGGAAGACGAGACGGTCAGGCGAAAGCTTGAAGGGCAGGACGTGATAGGTGGTCCATTGATAGAGCATGTTGGAGGGCTTCTGGAAGTCCTTGTCGGCTACGGCATCAGGATAGTAGCCCCGAGCCTCTACCCACGACTGCACATCCTCCGGCATAATCTCCTCCGCAGGCTTGCCGATGGCCTCCTGCCAGAAAGCATCCGACTCGGCGAAGATGGTGAAGCCGTACTTCCTGTGCTGCGGCGCGTAGGAGTAGCCGCCCGTCATTGTGGCCAGTCCTCGGGCAGGTGTCTTCTCCTCTATCTGTCCTGTCTGATAGAGATGTTCATAGACTTCGTCGCGTTGCTTGCCGAGTGTGTCCAGCAGTCCGCAGGCCTGAGCGAGTCGGGCCATTACCACAAAGCCGCTGGCAGAGCCGCTGAGCTGCTCCTTGAGGATGCTGCTCAGGGTGATTTCCCTTGGGGCAATGACCTTCTCCATCTGGTGTATCACGCCATTGATGGCAGGGATGTCGCGATTGAACTCATTGATTGGGTATATGCGATTGATGTAGATGCTGTCCGGGTCCTTGGGACGAAAGATGCTAAGCTTGATGTCATTCATGTTCGCACGCCCGAACTCGTCGTTGTTGCGGATGGGGAAAGTGCTTGTCTCATAGTATTCTTCGTCGCCTCCATCGATGATGCTGTTATATACGACGACACGCATGATGCTGTCTTTCAGCCTGTCGCTCTGGAAACTTTCCCACGTCGGTTGGGTAATGAAGCCAGCCTCCACTTGGTCTTGCAGGAAGAGGTCGATGGCCTGATTGGTAGGTGCAAAGCAGGTGAAGTGCCCGCGAGCACTCAGGAGTTGGTACACCGTGCTGCTGCTACGAAAGCTGACCGGAACCTGCTGCAACAGCCAGACATACTCGGAATACTCTTCGTGCTTTTGCAGATAACTGAGTATTGTCTCCTCGCTGAACACGTATCTGGCCGAGGTATCTATCTCTTCTTTACAACCAAAAAGAAGGACAATCGAGGCAATGATGCAGGGAAAAAGCTTTCTCACACTTGCAGAATTATGCGTTTGTTGCTGCAAAGTAACGAAAAAGTACAATCATTTGCAAGTATTTTGCAAAGAAAGTGTGTAGAAATGTGCGTGTTTTGTCCTTTATCGAGGTATTTCGATGACTTCGAGGTCCCGAAAACTTCCGTTATCGACGACGAAGCGTACAAGTGTCCGCACCTGGTGCCAACCTTGCAGACCTGCTGCTCCGGGATTGATGTGAAGCAGTCCCAGACGCTCGTCGTACTGCACCTTGAGGATGTGACTATGGCCTGAGATGAAAAGCTTTGGCGGTCGGACGAAGAGTTGCTGGCGGATGTTGGGGGCATAACGGCCCGGGTATCCGCCTATGTGCGTCATAAGGATGTCGGCCCCTTCGCACGTCCATCGCAGCTTTTCGGTGTAGAGTCGCCGCAGGTCACCCCCGTCGCAGTTGCCATAGACGGCGCGGAGCGGACGGAATTCTTGCAGTCGCTGGGCCAGTTCCAGCGAGCCGATGTCGCCTGCGTGCCATATCTCGTCGCACGACTCGAAGTGTTGCAGGTAGCGATTGTCCCAATATGCGTGGGTGTCGCTAAGCAGTCCGATGCGCTTCATTCCGTTTTATCTTTCGAATCATGTAAGCCAGTATGCAGGTCGCAAAGCAGAAGCTGATGGTGTCGCTTGCGGGCATTGCCAGCCAGACGCCATCGAGTCCCCACCACTGAGGCAGGAGTGCAAGCATGGGAATGAGGAAAAGCATCTGTCGGGTGACACTGAGGAAGATGCTTTTTCCCGCGTGGCCGATGCTCTGGAAGAAGTTACCGATGACCATCTGTGCACCCACCAACGGGAAGGCAGCCACGACAAAGTGGAAGGCACGTACTGCTTTTGCGGTCAACTCAGGACCTGCTCCGAAGATGTGAATCACGGGAGCGGGCAGCAGTTCGCCTGTCAGGAAAGCCGTAAGCGAGATGCCTGTTGCCCCGATGATGCCGTAGCGAAGCACGCGGAAGACGCGGTCGTTCTGTCTCGCTCCCCAGTTGTAGCCGATGATAGGTTGCATCCCTTGAACCAAACCGAACACGATGGTGGCAAAGAAGAACACCACTCTGTTGACGATACCGTAGGCTCCGATGGCCATATCGCCGCCATATTGCAGCAGACGATTGTTGCAAATCAGCACGACCAGGCAGGCACAACTGTTCATCAGGAACGGGCTGAGACCGATGGCAAGGCATTGTCGGACGATGTCGAGCCTGAGCCGATAGATGCCTCGGCGCAGGTGTAGCAGTTCCGTGGGACGGCAGAAGAGTCGCATCTGCCAGCTGAAGGCAACGGCTTGGGCAATGATGGTGGCCCAGGCAACGCCCTGGATGCCCCAATGGAAAACAAAGATAAAGAGCGGGTCGAGTATGCAGTTGACGATGATGGCGAGGAATGTGCAGCCCATAGCCGTGCGTGGATGTCCGGCACTACGCAGGATGGCGTTCAAGCCAAAGTAAAGATGCGTCACCATATTGCCGAGCAGGATAATGAGCATGTACTCGTGGGCATAGGGTAAGGTGACGTCGCTGGCTCCGAAGAGGTACAGGATTTCGTCGAGGAAGGGCAGGCACGCGGCGGTGAAGAGCACGCCTAAGATGATGTTTAGGGTAATCGTGTTGCCCAGGATATGCTGTGCCTCCTCGTACTTACCTTGCCCGAGGCGGACACTAATCACGGTGCTTGCACCCACGCCCACCATAGCTCCGAAGGCAGCAGACAGGTTCATGAACGGACTTGCTACTGCCATTCCGCTAATCGCCTCGTCCCCTAAGCCTTGTCCCACAAAGATGCTGTCCACGATATTATACACCGAAGAAGCCACCATCGCTATGATAGCGGGCAGGGAGTACTGCCAGAGCAAGGCTCCGATGGGCTTTGTGCCGAGTTCTGTAGGGACGTGTTGTTGCATCGTTTTGCTGCCAGTATGGGTTTGCGGCTGCAAAGATACGAAATATAATTCAATAAACAAAACAAATCAGGTCAAGCCTGTCTCATCTTTCTCTCCACGTACTTATATGAAAGAACTGCTGTAAAGTCGATTGACTTCACAGCAGAACTTTATCGACTTCACAGCAGAACTCAATCGACTTCACAGCAGAACTCAATCGACTTCACAGCAGAACTCAATCGACTTCACAGCAAAACTTTTTAGACTTCTTATGGGATGAGGATTTTCTTTCCGTTTCGAATGAAGACACCACGCACGTTGCTGCCCCTCACGCGCTGTCCTGCGAGGTTATAGACAGCACCTTCTTCGTCCATCTTACCAAAGGGAAGAACTGTGGAGGTTGCTATGCCGTCCAGATGAATCTCCATGCTTCGGGTGACAATCGTGTTGTCGCCCGTCACGACAAGGCCTGCATCGTAGGGCTGCAAAGTCGGCGACGAGGTGCTTCCTGCTACCCTCTTCCTTTCGGGATAGAAGAAGAGGTAGCCCTGTTTGCCGCTGAGTGCAGAGGAGAGGCTTGTGATGTCTGTCGTGGTTTCGTATGTGCCGACGTGGCAGGCCTGCAGCGTTCCGTTCTTGACGGTCACGGATGATGTGCGGGGCATGGCTGCACCGAGGACAGGCGCATCGGGGCTCAACAGATACCCGTCCTCGTCGGGCAGGAGCAGATAGGGCGTGTTTGCTGCCGTCTCGTTGACCGAAACAAAGCTGAGCACGAAGCCGTCGAAGTCCTGTAGGCGATAAACTTTGCCCCCGAAGTACGTGGCTTTTGCCGAGACAGGCAGCGTGAAGAAGACTGGTTCGCCTGCCTTCACCTTGAGGTCATAGCTTGCTGCTGCTGCGGAAATGCTGGTCGCACCATCTGGAAGGTTAGGCGTGATGCCGTGACAGAGCATGAGGCTGTAGGTCGAAGCACGTCCGTTGGCAGTCAGGTTGTAGTAGGGCAGGGTGATGCCCGGCTTGACGCGGGCTGCTCCAGGCACAGGTCTTATGTCTGTGTTGAGCTGCTGACCGAAGGCTGCACCCAGCAATGTGCAGAGCATGCCGCTGCGTGTCTGTAATTCCGTGACGGGATAAACCTCTTTCGAACAGCCGTTTGTCACGTCGTAAGTATCAGTCGCATCGAGGTAGTAACAGTTGTGGAACCAGCACCCATTATTGCGTCCGAAGTCATGGCACACAGCATCTCCTATGGTGACAGTCCCTGTGTTGTAACAGTTGCTCACGTGGCTCCAGCCTCCTCCCAGCCAGCCGCTGATGGCACCACACTCTTTGCTTCCGTGTACCGAGCCAGTGTTATAGCTGTTTCTTATAATGACGGTAGCCTTGCCTTCCATGTTGCATCCGAAAATGCCTGCTGCATTAATGCCGCTTGCCCTGACGTCTGCTTCGTTGCCGCAACGCTCGATGAGCAGTTCCGCGCGGTTCTCTTTGCCGCTATTGCTGCCGCCTACCAGCCCCGCACAATAGCTTCTTCCGCTAACGGAGCAAGAGCTGTCGATGTAAAGGTCGTGGATGTGAACGCCGTCGGTTACTATGCCGAAGAAGCCCTGATAGTCCGCCGAGCCCGTTATGTTCATGTCGAGGATGCGATGACTGCTGCCGTCGAAGTCACCCTCGTAAGGGTGAGCGGCTGTCCCGATAGGCGTCCATTGGATGTCCTTCAAGCTGATGTCTGCCGTCAGCACAGCACTCGCCTTTACAGCACCCTTGTTCACAGCATCGGCAAAGGCAAGCAATTGGTCGGCATTCTTGATGCTGTAGGCCTGCTGGCACACGGAGCAAGTGCCGTCGCTGCTGTAGGTGTGGGCTTGCAGGACAGGTGTTTCGCCCTCTACATTATTATATATATATAGGTCGGTTGCTTCGCCGTTGCATTTCTGCAAAGGGTGTCGGTAGATGCGACCTGCTGCATCCGTAGGGATGGGACGTGCATCTTCGCCTATGGTTTGCGTCCATGTGGCAGAGCCGGAACTGCTGCCTGCAAGCCAATAGGCCAGTTCGCCCGACTTCACTTGGCTGGCTGTGACACTTGTGCCACCGCAGTTGTTGGTGCCCATCGTATTGAGCCAATAGCAATTACTGAAGTTGCAACCACCATGACGGGCAAAGTCTGTTACGTTAGTCGAGTGTGTCTTCACCCGTCCCGTGTTGTATGTGTTGCTCACATGGCTCCATCCTCCACCCAACCATCCACTGATTGCGCCCACATCCGAGCCGCCTTCGATGGTGCCGCTGTTGTAGCAGTCGCGTATGATGATAGAGGCAGCGCCGCTTGTGTTCGTGCCGAGGATGCCCGCAGCGTTCTCTCCGCTGGTATAGACGTTTGCCTCATTGCCACAACAGGCAATGAAGACTTTACGGACATTATCAGAACCTCCCACGCTTCCGCCTACCAGACCTGCTGCCCGCGAGCCGGCGCGGATGCTGCAAGATGCGTCGATGATGAGGCGTTGGATACAGGCTCCGTCCGTCACCGCGCCGAAGAATCCCTGATAAGTCTTGCTGTTCGAGAGTTTAAGATTCAGGATGCGATGCCCTCCACCGTCGAAGGTTCCCTGATAAGGCAATGATGTCGTGCCGATAGGTGTCCAGGTTTTGCTCTTCAAATTGATGTCGTCTGCCAGCACAGCACAAGCATCCGTAGCTCCAGCATTGACAGCTTTGGCAAAGGCAAGGGCATGTGCTGCTGTCGAGATGACGTATGGATTGGACGGTGTACCCGTGCCGCTCATTGTCTCTTCTGGTTCAACGGGCGTTTCCAACTGCTGCATCATGGTGCAGAGCGCCACGAGGCAGTCGTATCGCTCGCTGTCTGTGTTGGCAGTTTCCATGTCGTGGATGGCTTGCAGGAGCTGTTGCTTTTGTTCCAAGGAAGAGCATTCGGAGACGGTTTTCTTTGCCTTCTCTTTGTATCTGGGCATTACGTCGTGGAGTGCGCTGCTGCTCTTCTCGCGATAGATGACTTCGATATTGCCCACGTATGCTGTCTCGTCGGAACCAAGATTGCCCTCGGAACAAAAGCCGATGGTCAGCTTTCCGCCAACGACCAGCCCGTAGGCATGCTGCTGATGCTGTCCCTGTAGGAAGCGGTTGCTGGCATCTTCGGCATTAGAGGGCGAGGTGTCTTGCCCAATAGATGTGGTTATTCCACCTACCGTTGCACAGATATGGCTGCCGCTCTGCGTGCCGTTGTAGCGTAGTTCATAGAGTCCGTCGCGCACAAGATTTACCGTTTGCGTCAGGGAGAACGTGCCTCCGCCCCTGATTGTGGCAACAGGCATGTGCACAGAGCCTTGTCCGCTCTGCACCGATGTGCCGTTCTTCGTCAAGTCCCAAAAGCGGCAGTTGCTCTTGCTCAAGTCGAGATTTAGGAAGCGATACGAGAGCTTGGCTCCGTTACCACTGTGGAAGACAGGTGCCTGCTGCTGTGTCGTGCTTGGCGAACTGCCTTCTATGACAGGCCATCCGTCCTGCCATCGGATGCGGTCCAGCATGAGCATACGCTCCGATTCGTTCTTTGTCAGGTCATAGGCATGATAGAGAATCCAGTCCTGTCCCTCGTCGTCTGTCACGATTTCGCTGTTGTGTCCAGGCCCGACAAAACGACTATTGCGGTCTATGAGCACGTCGTAGGCATTCTTTAGCATCTTGTTTGACCAAAGCGAACCATTGCTGTTGCGTGCTTCATAGTCGCCCATGAGCGATGTGCTACGGCCCACGACAGTCTTATATGTTGAGTTTGCACCCTCACAGCAAGAGCCTACACTGGCCAGAAGATAGTAGTACCCACCATGCTTGTGCAGCATCGCACCCTCGAAACCCGTGCCTGCAATCTGTTTCTTTGTGTTCCATCGGACTGTGAAACCGTCGTCTTCGAGCTCGGCAATATAGATGCCGTTGAAGCTTCCCCATGCCAAATACTTGCGGTCTCCTTCCTCTATGTAGCAAGGGTCTATGCAGTTCTTGACACCGCTCTCTGCCGTTGCGAACATCTTACCCATGTCGCGAAAGGGGCCTTCTGCTGTCTGTGCCATTGCCGCACCGATGCCTGTGATGGTTTGGTCGCCCCACTTTGCCAAGGCATAGTGCATGATGTAGCCCTTTTCGAGTCGCGAAATGTCTGTTGCCCAAACGACGTAGCCCTCGTTCCAACGTGGATAATCCATAAAGGCATTACCATAACTCGTCCAATGCACAAGGTCTGAGGAACGATACATACCGCCACCTGTTGCCACACAATACCATGCCCCGTCCGTTCCTCGCTGCACTGTCGGGTCGGCAACATCAAGGCTTATGACAGGATTTGTGTATGTGTCGGCAAGAGAACCGATGCTTGTAGCAAAGAGCAGCAAGGCAAGGAGGGGTAGCTTCTGCATAGAAGTGGATGGAAGGTGAATGAAAAACCTCCCCCGAAGGGGAGGCTTGTGGGTGCTTTACTTAAGCCTTGCAAGGGTTTCCTTGATGCGCTTCATTGCCTCGACGATGTTCTCGTCGCTTGTAGCATAACTCATACGGAAGCATTCAGGAGAGCCAAAGGCATCGCCACCTACTGTTGCAACGTGTCCAACTTCGAGGAGGTACATTGCCAAGTCCGTGGAGTTGTTGATGACACGCTCACCATCCTTCTTGCCAAAGAAACTGCTGCACTTGGGGAAAAGGTAGAAGGCTCCTTGCGGATTGTTGACTTCGAGACCAGGAATCTCCTTTGCCAGCTTAACGATAAGGTTCTTGCGACGCTCGAAAGCCTGACGCATGTCCTCTACACACTGCTGTGGGCCTGCAAACGCTGCCTCAGCTGCTTTCTGACTGACGGAGCAAGGTCCGCTCGTGTATTGTCCCTGAAGCTTGTTGCACCCCTTGACTATCCACTCGGGAGCGGCAATGAAACCAATGCGCCAGCCTGTCATTGCGTATGCCTTGGAAACGCCGTTGATGAGGACAACCCTGTCTTTGATGTCGGGGAACTGCGCCATCGATGCGTGTTCACCAATGTAGTTGATGTGCTCGTAAATCTCGTCGGCAATGACGATAACCTGCGGATACTTCACCAGAACGTCCTTCAGCGCCTCCAGTTCCTGCTTGCTATAGACAGAACCTGTTGGGTTGCTGGGGGAACAAAGGATGAGTGCGCGAGTCTTGGGAGTAATGGCAGCTTCCAACTGTGCAGGGGTAATCTTGAAGTCCTGCTCGATAGTTGCTTCCACGAAGACAGGTGTGCCTTCTGCCAACAGCACCATCTGGGGGTAGCTTACCCAATAGGGAGCAGGGATGATGACTTCGTCGCCAGCACCAACCAAAGCCATAATGGTGTTGCAGACGCTTTGCTTGGCACCGTTGCTACAGAGAATCTGTGACGGAGCATAGTCGAGTCCGTTCTCGTTCTTGAGCTTGTTGACGATAGCTTTCTTCAGCTCGGGATAGCCAGGTACAGGGCTGTAGCGACTATAGTTTTCCTCTACTGCCTTGATTGCTGCTGCTTTGATGTGGTCGGGTGTGTTGAAGTCGGGTTCGCCCACACTCATGTTGATGACATCTACGCCTTCTGCTTTGAGTTCACTGCTGCGCTGGCTCATTGCCAAAGTTGCACTGGGAGAAAGGCGATTTAGCCTTTCGGATAGATTTGTGTTCATTGCTTTTTCCTTTATTTCATTATTTCGTTATCACGTTATTTCGTTCTGACGAGTTTATATAATTCTTAATTCTTAACTCTTAATCCTTAATTTTTACAGCTTGTGTCCCATTCTTGTTCTCTTCGTTTCGAGGTAGCGACGATTATAGTCATTGGGCTCTACCACAATGGGAACATTCTCCACGATGGTCAGTCCGTAGCTTTCAAGTCCGACGCGCTTGACGGGATTGTTCGTGATGAGTCGGAGTTTGCCCACGCCCATCTCGCGAAGGATTTGTGCGCCTACGCCATACTCGCGCTCGTCGGGTTGGAAGCCCAAGTGTATGTTGGCATCTACCGTATCGTCACCTTGCTCCTGAAGCTTATAGGCAGCAATCTTATTCATCAAACCTATGCCGCGTCCCTCCTGACTGAGATAGACGATGAGCCCCTTGCCCTCCTTCTCTATCATGCGCATTGCCTTGTGGAGTTGTTCACCACAATCACATCGCTGACTGCCGAAGATGTCGCCTGTCATGCAGCTGGAGTGCATACGCACAAGAATTGGTTCGTCCTCGCGCCACTCGCCCTTGTAGAGCACAACGTGTTCCAGTCCGTTGCTCTTCTGGCGGAACGGGATGATGTGGAAGTGCCCGTCTGCTGTCGGCATGTCTGCCTCTACGCCTCGCTCCACGAGAGATTCCTGTCGGAGACGATAGGCAATAAGGTCCCGGATGCTAATAATCTTGAGTCCATGCTCGCGTGCTACTTCCTTGAGTTGCGGCATACGTGCCATCGTGCCGTCCTCGTTGAGGATTTCGATAAGTGCTGCTGCAGGCTGGAGTCCAGAAAGACGTGCCAAATCTACTGCTGCCTCTGTGTGTCCTGCACGACGCAACACGCCTTTGTCCTGGGCATAAAGGGGATTGATGTGCCCGGGGCGTCCGAAGTCCGATGGTTTGCGGTTCTTGTCTGCCAAGGCACGGATAGTTGCAGCTCTGTCATGTGTGCTGACGCCTGTGGTGCATCCTTCCAGCAAATCCACCGTGACGGTAAAGGGTGTGCCGAGCATACTGGTGTTGTCCTGCACTTGATGGTCCAACTCCAGCTCTGCTGCACGGCTCATTGTGATGGGTGCGCAGAGCACGCCACGCCCGTTGCGAAGCATGAAGTTGACCTTCTCGGGTGTAATCATCTCGGCAGCAGTGATGAAGTCACCTTCGTTCTCTCTGTCCTCGTCATCGACAACGATAACGAATTTCCCTTGACGGAAGTCGTCGAGAGCCTCTTCTATTGAACTCAGTTGTATTTCCTTGTTATTGTCCATATCCTTGTTTAATGATTCTTTCTGATATTAGTGTGTTGATGCGCCCAATGTTTTGCAGGTCGAGCCTAAGCCTGAGTCGGTATCGCCAGATGCGAAGGAAGACCAGAAGCCCCAGCGGGAAGAAAATGCCGAATGCCATGTTCAGGCGTTGGTCATCGAAGGGCCTTGTGTGTGCGCTGGGATTGATGACGGGGTATTCGTTGATATACATGAGCACCACGTTGTCGCGACTGTTGTGAAGCTCCTCGATGAGCGTTTCCAGTCTTTCGCTGAGCTGTGCTGCATGTCTGTCTTGTCCAGGGTGGAAGAAGATGTCGATGTAGTTGGGTATGCGGCGCAGGTGCATGGTGCGTCGGCACTCGATGCAGAAGTCCGAGAGTTCGCCAAGTCGCTGGGGCAGGGTAGCGTAGTCGGGGTCGTTGATGATGACTTCCTTGCGGTTCAGCTTGCGACTTGCCCGAAGTCCGAACAAGCGCATGAAGAAGTTGCGATAGCCCTCGATGTTGAAGACAACGCTGTCGCTATTGGCTTTGTGTGTCAGGAAGATGCCAGTGGAGAGGAGCACGAAGGTACTGAGCCACGTGCCGCTTTCTACCGTCCAGGCATGAACCTTGGCATTGTTCTCTCCTGCCTGATTGACGATATAATAGAAGATGAAGATGATGACGCTCACCACGACAGGCACTCCCAATCCACCCTTGCGGATAATGGCACCAAGAGGTGCTCCGATGAAGAAGAAGAGCAGGCAGGCCAGACTCAGCGTGTATTTCTTGTACCACTCGATGCGGTGCTTGCGCAGGTTCAGGTTCTTGTCGTTTGTCTCCAAAGCACGGAACTGATACTCTGACTGCATTGTCTCGGCACGGTTCAGGGCAGTTCGCCAAGCCTTCAGCCTTTGTTCGTCCTGCATGGCAAGGTAAAGTGAATCGAAAGAAGGCATCTTTGCTGCTTCTTCTACGATGCTGAGGGAGTCGCTGCGCCCGATGGGTATCGACTTTCGCATGTGCCACAGCTCAATGTTGGCATAGATGGCATGGCGTGTGCTGTCTGCCATGTGGCTCAACGAATCGATGCTGTGCTGTATTTCGTCAAGGTCTTTTGCCTGAGCGTTGTGCGAGAAGAGGTCGGCATCCATGAGGTTGAAGTTTCCGTCGAAGGGAATGTAATCCACCTCCTGCACAAAGGATTCGCGCATGTAAGGCACGTTAGCACGCAGCATCGAACCCTGCTGCGCATCCATGTTGCGGAAACGTTCACCTCCCCAAAGCGTCAGTTTCAGGTGCATCTTGTCGGCAGTGCTCTGCATTCGCCCGCTGTCTGCCAAGACAATCTGCGTGTCGTTGTATCCGTTGGCATTGGTGTAAATCATCACGCCGTAGAGCATACCCGTCTCGGGGTCTTTGTGCTCAACGTAGAGATTGTAGCCCGGTATCTCGCTGTAGAAGACACCTTCGGGTATTTCCAGCTCGGGGCTCTTCTGCTTCATGCTCCATGCCAGGCGCGACAGCTCGCGGGTAGCGTATGGACTGACCATGTCCTGAAAGACGAAACTGCTGCCACTGATGATTGAGGCAACAACGATGAGGGGCATCAGGATACGGATGAGCGGAATGCCTGCTGCCTTCATGCTGAGCAACTCGAAGCGCTCGCCCAAGTTGCCGAAGGAGATGAGGCTTGCCAGCAGGACTGCCAAAGGCATCGACATGGGGATGAGCGTCAGACTGCTGTACCAGAAGAACTTTGCCAGAAGGTCGATGGTCAGGCCCTTGCCAATCAGGTTGCTCATCCACATCCACAGGAACTGCAGGACAAAGATGAACAGGCAGATGAAGAAGGTGCCCGCAAAGAGTTGCAGGAACCCCTTGATGATGTAGATGTCGAGCCGTTTGATAATCCTCATTTGCCTGTGTGCAGTTTCCTAATCGCGCACAAAGATACGACTTTTAATTCATACTGCAAAATTCTGCCTTTATTTAACTTACAGAAGTAATGAAAAGGCGACGAATTGGATGTCTCAGAGGAACTCCAAAGCCCTTTTTAGTACTTAAAAGGGCATAAAAAGGACATAAAGGCAGTTAAAAAATGTAATATAGCATATAAGTTTCGGCATTTATTTGTACTTTTGCAGCGTGAACAATGTCAAAACAAACATTTAATGTTATGAAGAAACTTATTCTTTTTGCCCTTGTGGCAGTGACGATGACTTCTTGCATATCCAAGAAGCAGTATCAGGAGGCTATTGAAGCTAAGAACGCATTGCAGACAAAATACGACGACCTTCAGAGCCAGTACAACAACCAGTCCCTTGCTCTGCGCGAGTGCGAGACGAACAGCAAGAACTACGAGCAGATGCTCAAGACAGCACGCCGCGACATGAACGACCTGAAGACCAGCAACGCTGCCCTGCAGTCCTCTCTGGCATCCAGCGTTTCCTCCAGCGGCACAAACATCTCCAAGCTCGTGGATGAAATCAATGCTTCCAACAAGTACATCAAGCAGCTCGTAGAGGCAAAGTCTAAGAGCGATTCACTAAGCCTCGCGCTGACAAATAAGCTCACGCGCTCTCTCTCCAAGGAAGAGCTCAAGGACGTTGACGTGCAGGTGCTCAAGGGTGTTGTCTATATCTCTCTGAACGACAATATGCTCTACAAGAGCGGCAGCTATGCCATCAGCGACAAAGCCAGCGAGACGCTCTCCAAGATTGCAAAGATTATCACCGACTACTCCGACTACGAAGTGCTCGTAGAGGGTAACACCGACAATGTGCCCATCTCCAAGGAGAACATCCGCAACAACTGGGACCTCTCCTGCTTGCGTGCATCCAGCGTTGTTCAGGAGCTTCAGAACCGCTATGGCGTGAACCCCAGCCGTATGACAGCAGGTGGTCGTGGTGAGTTCAATCCTCTTGCCGACAATGCTACAGCAGATGGTCGCAGTCGCAATCGTCGCACTCAGATTATCATCACCCCCGAGCTCGACCAGTTCATGGAGCTGATTGACCAGGCTCCTGCTACGGAGGAATAATAGTTTTCCCCTTTCATAAAAAGATAACGTGAGCCCCGGAAACTGCAAATGCTTTCGGGGTTCACTTTCTATTTGCTTCAGGCAGCGTCAACATAGCAGAAAAAGCTTAATGTTGACTTTCTGACTTTCTGCCTTTCTGCCTTTTCATATCAGAGGCAACTCTGAGACAAGTTTCTTGTAGTTGCCGCGCATGGTGCACTCTTTCTGTCCTCCAAGAGAGTGACGCAAAAAGTTGCAAAGTTGCAAATTGCGTCCACGTTTTGGAGCGAAAGAGAAGAAGAAGCATATAAAATATGTATATATTTTTATATAATATATTAATATATAATTATTTATATTATTATTATATACTATTACTTTAATTCTACCTGTTCCGCCTTATAGAAAAACAGGATGCAATTTGCAACTTTGCAACTTTCCGCATCCTG
>Ga0310690_10002514_pt1 | contig 29562 bp, 53 predicted proteins | sample AusTroGonzalo_MG_2_FD_207661 | JGI IMG/M metagenome (GOLD analysis project Ga0310690, IMG submission 207661) | Bovine rumen microbial communities from tropical cattle in Woodstock, Queensland, Australia - Gonzalo_04 (v2) (version 2) | ecosystem: Host-associated > Mammals > Digestive system >...
GTCCTGTGTGGGGATATAGTGTACCTTTTGTGGGGGGGCACAAGATATTGTACGGAACATCACGTTTTTTTGTTCCTGTAAACAACATACTAATTACCCCTATTTGAAAAAATTTTTATTTCGAAACAACATTACCGTTCTCATCCACGGTATAGCGTCGTTCGTTCTTAGTGTGAACCTTGGCGTGACAGTCTCGGCATAGCGCCATGAGATTGTCTCTGTTTAGCGTCACGTCTGGGTCATGTATGTTCGTTGGGTTTAGGTGTTGTATGTGATGCACAGTGTCTGCAACATCGCCGCACATTTCACATATGTATTTGTGTTCCTTTAGGTATGCTTCTCGTGCTTTACGCCATCGTGTGGATTTGTAGAACTCTCTTGCAAAGTCCCGCACTATAACCGCATCCTTTCAAGCATTGGTATCTCGTTCGGGTTATCAATGTCACATGTGCCGTCGTTGATCTTGACGAAGCTGTTGAAGTCGATATGGTTCACATCTTGCTGTCCTCTAAGCACCGCCCAGAACTCCCACGCGATCGGCCGCCTAATAAACTTCCCTTGCTTGTCCATCTCCTTGGTGATACGCTGAGCCATGTGCAATCTGTCTTGGTCTACAATCTTCCAAGCGAATGGTTCTTCGTACGGTTTTGGATAATTCGCCGGGAATGGTGGCCCAGAAGCAAAAAAGTCATAATCAAGTGTCTCTTGATTAATAATTGTCTTTATTGCGTTATCACTAAACACAACGTCGCCGTGAAGGTATACAGCTGGAACACTTAACGGATAGAAGCAGTTGCACCAGTATCCATCCATGTTGTTGTATTCCCTCGCGACGTAGTGGTTGTCATGGTACAGAACAGGAACGTGACAATCATTGAACCACTTCGGGATATTGCTGCTTATCGAGATATCCTCGATTCCCTGTTCCCTTAACTGGCGTATGGTTCTGTCGATAATCCGCTCACCTCTGAACTCCAGTAAGTGCCTCGGCGTTTCCCACTTGACGTACTCACCGCCAGCCATGATTATATATTTGAATTTCATTTCCTCGCCTCTTTTAATAGATTAGACATCGTGCATTGATGGTTCTCTATCTGCTCTCTACTCATCATCTTGTACCAATCCGGCGTCCATGAGTTGTGCAACCATAACATGTTTGGTAACTCAATATCGTCTAGATGGTAGTTGTCCTCAAAGTAGAAACGATTGTATTTTGTTGGCCGGTCAACCCTTTCCTTGATCATATAGGTTTCCGGCCAGCCATTGCGGATGTCATCAATTGGAATTTCTTTGTGTTCCTGTAAGTACGGCTCTGCAAATCCGTTCATGAACACTGTCCAGTTTCCTGTATAGGTTGTTCTTTCTTGATACTTGCACCACTCAATCATCATGTCGGACTGCTTCTCTGCTCTTAAGTAACTCCCCGACATGTAACGTTTTTCTGGATTACCAACAAAGTCAGCATCTGGAAATTTCGCCTTAATCATGATCGTGTCTGTGTCGAGCCATGTTCCGCCGCTGTCCCTTAAAACGTGAACCCTGGCGATGTCCGATTGGTGAGCTGGTGCTTTGTAATCAAGTAAGTGAAGCGGCATGTCTGTGTACTGGCCAAGGTTTTCACGGTTCAATATCACAAAATGAACTTTCCACGTGTCAAGGCACATTTTTATATATTCTGGCATGCCGCCAGTCCAGAATGTGAATAACTTTATATCCATAAGCCTCTAAAAAATGGATTGAGGTTCTGCGCCCCCATCTAAGTCCAGATGTGGGTGGAACCTCATCCGTTTGAAAAGGAGAAAGTTGATATTTCTCATGGGTTAGTTGATGTTTCCATGAGAAAGTTGATGTTTCTCATACGACCCGGCGTGGTCCGCTTCATCGAGAGGCGTGCCGGGTTCTGTTCACTGGACACATTCCAATGTCCGTGTCCCCCATGCGCTAAAGGCGCTCGCATTATTGTTAAAACAGAGAAGGTAAGCAGTGACAGCCGTTGTTTTACCGAATTCGGTTGGATATTGTTTCTGTAATATTTACCCCCTCATATATAGTCACGAAAACACCGTTTTGACAACCAATTTAGAGAAAGTTTTTTAATTTTCTTTTTGCTTGTGCAAGTGATTTAGCAACAGCCTGTTTTGATATGCCCTTAGCTTCAGCAAATTCACTAATGCTAAGCCCGTAGAACTGAACAGCCATAAACGCATCTCTTTGCTTTGCCGTTAAGGTAGCGATCGCTTCATCCAGAGCCTCGGCAGTTTCGAGCCTGCATATCGTATCTTCAATCGGCTCTTCATTGTTGTCCAACCATTGGCTCTTGTCTCTGCTTATATCTAATTCAACGTGCCTCCTTGTTTCTTTCTGATTAGCGTTGTATTCCTCTCTGTCCATTTCCTTTAGGATTTCCAACCACTTCTCGTCAACATTGACGTTAACCGGTCCAGTCTGCGTCCAGTATGTATATTTCATTTCATCACCGCCTTTACAAACTCGCTTATAATGTTCAGGTTCCTCTCGTACAGCTTCTTGTCTATGAACTTATCAAGATTACCGGGCGGCATGTGCACCCAGCCCGTACCTTTAATAAACTTCATTCCGGCCACGCAATGCTCGCAATCGTGATCGCATGGGAAGAGGAACTTACTGTCCGCCATCGGTTTGTCGCATTTATATCCGAATTTCATCTTACGCCCCTTTCCCAGAATCGCTTGCATTTGCTGCCGCTCATCCGTTCATCAATCACTTTCTGCAGTAGATACGCCGCATGATCGTACTCTTCACGCCTCTCTCTTTCCTCCTGTAAGATGGCGTCACGTTTTACCTTCAGCTTCTCTTTTTCTTTCTCGTCCTTGCAGCCGTATAACTCAGCTTGGATATTTCCGGCCATCGCTATTCTTGTCATGCTCTGTACGAAGAACTCCTTGTATTTCTCTTCCATCACCTCGATTGTAATCTCTAACTGGCGCCTTGTCAAGTCCCCGCTCTCGAGCTTCTTGATTATCTCTTTCATTTCGTACCTCCCTTAACAACCTTGAACTTGTTCCTGATCGAATCCGGCATCTGCGTCCGTTCCTTCTTCGGTTCAGGCTCGAACTCTTTGTACTTCGGCGGCTCCTGGATAAATGGAACATTGCTTTTGCCTTGAGGCGGTTCCTTTTCTCTTGCCTCCCATTCTTCTGCAACCTTGATCCAGTCCGTTATCGCCTTGCCGTTTTTCCGCTTCCAACCAGTGCCCTGATAATAATCAAAGAACCTTTGTGGATTCGATTTATACCCCCTCTCCTTGAAAAGGGAAAGTACAGAATCAAAGTCGGGCTGGCCCCCTACTTCTTTATATTCTTTACTTTCTTTAATGTGGTTAGTTGTTGGTTGGTTGTTGGTTAGGTTGCTGGTTGATTTGCTGGTTGGTTCAGATTCTCCAAGTTGATATTTTCCCCAGTTTTCAATGGTTATAATAGAGAATTTGTTGGTTGATTTGATGGTTATTTCGTTGGTTGATTTTAAGTGTTCTAGTGCAGTCCTTATTTCCTGCTCACTTAATTTCAACTCTTTTTTTAGTAATTTTCTTCCAGTAACAACCTGACCAGGCTTAATCTTGTAACCGCGGTACTCACACTCTTCCCATGAGGCTGTTAAAAGTAAGTGAAGAAATACAGCCTTGGTATTGGGATCACTATACCAGCCCCACTTGGTGAACTTTCTGTGAAGCTTTATATATCCTCCCCTCATTTTGATCCTCCCTTTGAATGCATCGTTAAAACCTCAACGTTATCGCTTACTAATTTACAGGAATTGTTGCCTTCCAAAATTTCAATTATCCTATGGCCTGCGTCATCAGGTGAGCAGAACTGGAACTCACATCCATAGCGAGATTCACATATACTCATAGCCGTGGCCAATTGAGTCCCCTGCACAACTTTACCACTATGTAATTTCATTTTCACATCATAAAGGTCGCTAATCTCGTCAAAACGCTTATCTTCGATTAGGAAAACAAGTTTGATCCCTGCCATTTTTGCTCCCTTCATCTCCTCGGCAAATCGGTTTCTTTCGGAAATGTTGCCGCATAGATTTTGCGCAATTTCGATGATTGACTGTTTTGTGTCCACGGCGATAGAGGGTAAGACAATATAATCGCCATAAGGCAGCCTTGCCCTTTTAACAATAATACCTTGATTTTCGAAATACACACGTTTTTCCTCATGTTTTCCCAATTTATTACGGGAATCTTCAATTATCACCGTCATCGTTGTTCACCTCCTCAATATGTCGCCATATAAATCCTTTATGCGTTTTTAACGTTCCACAGCAGCATTCACTAACATGGCCTTGATGGAACCCTGCCCGTCCGGCGCTCGCGGTCGATTCAAAAAAGTGCACTCGCTCACCCGTTTCGGGATCAAGGGCAACTACTGGCTTTTTGGAATGTGATTCACTTAGCCTTCGTCTAGTCTCCTCTGATAATTTGCTCCCCTTTTTTGCCGCGCTGATTTTTTCTCTCACTTCCGGCCTATTCATAGCCTCTTTAACCGCTCTACGGTGCACCTCGCGCGCCTCCTCGCTCCTCTCTTCCAGCTCTCCTCCACTTGTACGATTGTAACCAAAGTTGCGATCATATGACATGTTTTCTTTTATGAGCAATTCTTCTATGTTTTTTGCAATCGCGACTGGAATATTTTTGTACAGAATGAAGTGCCCGAAATTGCTCCACCCATATTTTTTAATAGCACTCATAAAATGTGCATTTCTATAATATCCATAACCATTTTTCCATCGGTTTTCAGGTTCCTGAGTTGTAATCCCGAAATATTTCTTCCCATTTATCAAATTAACGTGCGCATAAACCGCACAATTATCTTCAGACATAAAACCTCCTTCTATGTGGTGGAGGAGCCATCCCATAAAACTCCCCCACCAGACACGATTTTAATCGTGCATGCGGCCCGCTGCAATGGGAATCAGCCACACCACGATTATAAAAATACCAATTAATAACTTAATCATTTTACTTTTTCACATGGCTAATTGTTACTGGAATTGAAACCGCAACCAGAACGCCAAGAACAATAAGACCTGTAACCATTATTTTACTCCTTTCTGCATTTCTAAATGCATTTACCATATAAGTTAGCCTTATGGCTTTTCATATTTCCAACCCGATTCTCAGCCCTCTCCTCTTGCATCTCGACCTCATAGTCGATCTCCTCAAAGAGTGCCTTCAAATCGTCATACGTTGGCTCGTCAAATATAAGCTCAACTTCATCCTCACAGAGAGGAGCCTCGGCTGATACAGGCTCCGGCCACTCCCTGCGCTTTCGCCATCTTTTCGGCGTAAACATGATCCCCTCCTTACTTCTTCTTCGCCTTTTGAGTTAGTACACAAAGGTATGCACAGAATGCGACAACGGCTATACTCGAGCCAATTACCTCAATAGTCATTTTATTCCTCCTTACTTTCTATTCTTTCTATGAGCGTTGATCGCTCCCTTGCTCCAGCAAAACACACCAACAACAAACACTGCAAGCGCAAGCCCGCAAAATACTACATCAGCTCCAATATTCATTTTGTACCTCCTTACTTTTCGTCAATATCTTCAATACACAGCTCAATATAATCGAGCTTCTTACCAATACCTTTTAACAATTCACTCTGCTCGAGAAGCGCCTGTAGTATGGCTACCTCTACACCCTTGCCAGGAAACTGCTCCTCTGCCGCTTCGATTCGGCCTAGTACTTCCCTATATGCGTATACGTCCATCATTTCTCCTTTCTCTTTTTTCCTTCCGTGAGCTTAAACTCAATTCTATAGGCCGCAGCAGCAGCCAGGATTGTAACCGCCGCTCCTAAACAAAATCCACAAAACATCTTATTCCTCCTCTCCCACGTCGCTGTGTTCTTCTTGCACCTTTCCGTTATTCAAATCCTCTTCTTGACTTGGATAAGCCTCTGCCTCTTGTTCATACAGTCTTATCAGTTCATCGTACGGTGAAGCATATAACATTTTATTCCTCCTTTCTTGAAGTGCAATTTTTGCACATCATTTCCACCGCATAGACCAGAATGCAAGAATAGCCATACCGATTAGCGCCGCTGATCCGATGATATACATTATCACTTCAATTCTTGGTGCAAAATTTGAAATATCCACTTCGGATCACCTCCTTAGAATGGAATCTCATCATCTTTAATGGCCTCGAATCCAGGTATTGTCGTATCTGTGACATTACCGACACTCTTGGCCTCTGTCGCTCCAGCTGTCTCATCGACCTTTTCCGGGATAGCGTAGTCCTCGTTGTAGATCGTCTCGATCGTCACAAACTGTGCATTGTAAGTGTCGAGCTTGGTTTTGATCTTGCCGTCGTTTCCAATATATACCTTCTCGCCAACAATCATCCCGATCCGAGCGCCGACCATCTTTTCCTCGTCGATGTCTTCCCAGTCACCAATGACGATCCCCTCAATATCCGGGTTGCATTCAACCAGAGTATCAACAAACTTCTTGAAGAATGGTAGCGCTCTCTCCGTATAGGATTTAATAAAACAGCCGCCCCAGAAGTTGAACTTATCCTTGATCTCCTTGTAATAGCCGGCAAACTGACCCTCGGCAAAATCAAACTCGAATTCAACCCGATTCAGTTTTGAATTGTTCTGGGCTTTTGTGATCTGGATAACATAACCACCAGGACCAGGTTTGCTGTAATTAGAAGCATTAACGTCTTTCAAATTAAGATTGAGCATTGTTTTGTTCCTCCTTGTTCATCTCATTCATTAACTGTGCGATCTCTAATTCGTACTCTAAAAGCGTGCGTTGAAAAGCTGTATCAAACCACATGATGATCAGATACAAAAAGCAAGCCACACACATCAGGATTATAGCATGGGCCAGCATAAGCATCACCTCCGTCCGATAAACGCTCTAATGGCTCGCTTTTGTTTACGATAATAGATTTCGTTTTCAACAAGGTATGCAAACCCTGTTAGGGCAACTGCCACAGCTGAAACGATGAGCGCTTGTCTGAACATTCTTTCTCCTCCTTTCCATCCTTGCTGTACGGCTTAGGCGAATACCACCCGCAATACTCTGGACCAACACACGCATGCCCAAGTGTATAGCAGAACGGCTTACCATTAACTAACGACTTCTCATTTAGATGTATGCACTTTCTGGCCACGTCTCTCCCTCCTTTCAAACCTTTCACAGACTACACTTCCCAAACAATAACGGTTGTAGATTTCACACTTTTCAGTGTCATTGTTCCTGTACTTGCAGTTCCACGTATCCCTGACAAGTTGTGGTTTTATTCTTTTCACACTCATGACATTCCCTCCATCAACTCCACATAACTCATTGGATTACTAATAACGTGCGTCTCCCTGCAGTATTTGCAATGTCCGCAGCGTGTAGGATCACCCCCCACCTTGTACGCTGCGAATATCGGCGTGTAGTGTTCAAGCAGTCCCTTAACCGGAGACAGAAACTGATCGTCCATCGCAATCAGGTGGATGTCTGCCGGCTCCTCCTTGGTTATAACCGCAAAGTAGAACGGCAGGTTCTTGTCGAAGTTCTGTTTGACCAGTTCTTTGTAAACGTATGCCTGAATGTCGTAGCCATATCCTTGAATGAATGTGACCTTTTGGCCATCCTTGTAAACCGGCTTAATGTCTCTCATGTATTTCAAATCGACAATCATATCATCATGCAGAACATCAATCATGCCTTTCCACTTCTGACCGAACAACTCACCAGTAAGGACAATTTGCTTAGCTCCATCAAGGTAGTTCATAAACACAGGATCACGCCGAGCCCGTTCAACAGCATTTGCCGCCCTCTTAAATGGCGCCTTGAGATCACCAGACCTCCGGCATCTTATTTCTGGATGTCCTGCGACAAACTCCAAGAGGTCGCCAGTCAATGCAGCGTCAACATAGCTTCCCTCTAACAGTGCCTGTGTTGGCTCATCCCTGAACGAACCGTCAATATAGGCCATCGCTGCAGCCGGGCACTCCATGAAGTGTTTGAACTGCGATACGCTGAAATATTCCTGACTTGCTTCAGGGCTGTAATAATTTTCTCTTGTAAGCTCCATTTCTCCCTCCTTTACTTAGGTTCAAAATCTCTCACACGGACAGCCGCCACAATCTGACCGAATGCAGACACCGCAGGGTCGACATACAGCTGTAACTTGCGGCCAACCCATTCATCCATGTACGGAGTTTTCAGTGCCTTTTCAATGTTCTTCATGTTGGTTGTGTTAAGAATCAGCGGTTTAACGTCACCATCGAAGTACATTACAATTTTCTCCTCGCTGCCTCCGTTTGGGTTTTGGATTTTCTCTTGGCGCAGGTCTTTGATTTTTACGATCATTTCCTGATCCCGATCAAACGCGTAAGTTCCAAGATAATCCGGGTTCGTTGTTTTCTTCCAGTGAATGTGTTCTACCATTTTTTAATCCTCCTCATAATATCCTTTAGTTTCATTAAGTGCTGCCATAAACATGTTCTCGTTTCCACTTACAATGAGCCAATTCGCCATCTCGTCGATCACGCCAAGTGTAAAGTCTAAATCTTTAGCCTGTCTCTGCGTAACAAACTCGATGAACGCATCGCGGCCATTTATGTAGCTACCATACCCTTCATCTCCTGATTTGTACTCAATCATTCTCCTCCTCCTTTCCTTCTTCTTCTTTTTCTGCCCATGAACAAAAGTCATCTGGCGAACAGAGAAGATCGTGAAATATGCACATGTGCTTATTACGAAAAGACCATTCGCTCTCTGTGTCGTACCACATGCACTCTTTGCAGTGCATTATCTCCTTTTCCTTATTCATTGTTTCCTCCTTTCTTTACCATGCAACCGCTCCTTCCCTCGTCATGAAGAAGTGAATCCCGTGGCTGCATTCGTTCCAGCGGTTGTCATCCCAGCTATCAGGATATACCATTTCCCCGACCTTGTAAATCCAGCAACGATCTGTCATAATCTCGGTTACGTCCGCGTTTGTTCCGTCTATATTCTGGATTTCCAAAACCTTTGCCCTGCTCGCTCTGCACTTGTTCGTGGTTGCGCTTGATCGAAGCGCGTCTTCTGGGATTTCCAGTTTTACGATGTATTCGCCGGACTTTTTCCAACCAACCTTTTTCCAACCAATAAACGATCCCGTTTCCGGGCACTCCATTGGCCAGTCTATTTTTGTTTCTGCGTCAGTTTTCATTCCGTCTGTGGCAGCGTGCCACATGTATGCCCCTCGCAGGTCTGCCCCTCGCAGGTCTGCATTTGCAAAGATGGATATCGCGCAGAAGGCTTCCCGCAGGTCGGCACCTTGCAGGTCGGTGCCTCGAAGGTCGGCATCAGAAATGTCTGCCCTCCGCAAGTTCGCGCCCCGCAGGTCAGCTCCACGCAGGTCGGCATCCCGTAGGTCGGCATCCTCAAGGTTGGCACCCCGAAGGTCAGTCATAAAAAGGTCAGCCTCTCGCAGATCAGCACCCCGCAGGTCTGCGCGACAAAGGTCGGCCCTCCGCAAGTCTTCCCAACGCAAATAGGCATTCTTCATGTCGGCATCCTGTAGGATTGCTCGTTTTTTGCCCGGTTGGTCATATAACCATTTCTTATGGTCCCGTAAAATCTTGTTTAACTCCTCTCTGTTCATTGTTTCCTCCTTTACCATGCAACTGCTTCATCTCTCGTCATGAAGAAGTGAATCCCATGGCTACATTCATTCCACCGGTTGTCATCCCATTTATCCGGGTACACCATTTCCCCGACCTTATAAATCCAACATAGGTCTGTCACAATCTCGGTTACGTCCGCCATTGTGCCGTCCATATTCAAGATTTCCAATACCGTTGCCATACTCGACCTACACTTGTTCGTCGTGGCGCTTGACCTCTCTGCGTCTTCCGGGATTTCAAGCTTGATGATGAAACGTCCAGCCTTCTTCCACCCAATAAATGAGCCGGTTTTGGGGCACTTCATTGGCCAGTTTATTTTTGTTTCTGCGTCAGTTTTTATTCCGCGCGTATAAGCGTTTTTAAGGTCAACGTCTCGCAAGTCAGCCCCTCGCAGGTCGGCATCCATCAAGTTTGCTCCACAAAGGTCTGCCCCTCGCAGGTTAGCACTTTGCAGGTTGGCACCTCGCAGGTATGTGCCAGTGAGGGGTGTGTTAATAAAGTCTGCTCCACACAAGTCTGCGCTCATAAGGTTTACTCCACGGAGATCGCAATCGCGCAATATTGCCCCTCGCAGGTTAGTACCTCGCAAGTCGGCCCCCATCAGGTCGGCCCCCTGTAAGATTGCTCTCTTTTTTTTATTGTTCTCGTTCATTGTTTCCCCCTTTCCTTACCATGCAACCGCCTCATCTCTATCCATGAAAAAGTGAATCCCGTGGCTACATTCGTTCCAGCGGTTATAATCCCAATAGTCGGGATATACCATTTCACCGATCTTATATATACCGCACCAAGATGATGTCGCCACGGTTTTGTCCGCTTTTGAGCCGTGTTTATACTGGATTTCCAGCACCCTCGCCATGCTTGCCCTACACTTGCTCGTGGTTGCGCTTGACCTCTCCGCTTCTTCTGGGATTTCCAGTTTTATGATGTGCTCGCCGGCCTTTTTCCACGCAATAAATGATCCAGATTCCGGGCAAGCCATCGGCCAGTCTATTTTTGTTTCTGTGTCAGTTTTTATTCCGTATGTGTAAGCGCGCCACATGATTGCCCCTCGTAGGTCTGCCCCTCGTAGGTCTGCATTTGCAAAGATGGTTCCCACGCAGTAGGCTTCCCGCAGGTCGGCGCCCAGCAGGTCGGCTTCCCGCAGGTCGGCACAAGAAAGGTCTGCACCCCGCAGATTAGCACCTCGAAGGTCGGCGCCCAGCAGGTCAACTCTACGCAGGTCAGCAAAGCTCCCGTCCGTTTTTAATTTAAGCCATTTCTTATGGTCCTGTAAAATCTTATCTAATTCTTTTCTATCCATTGTTTCCTCCTTTCCGGCTTGCCTCATCAGCTGGTAGATTGCCACCCTCTCCAGGACAGCCCCGGAGGGCTGTTTCGGCTATGTGCCTCTCTTAGTTGCGCTTCCGGAAGATTCCACCCAGGATTCCAGCCAGAGCCAGGATGAAGATGATTGCCCATCCGAGGATCGGGTGACCGTCTCCGGTATCCGGGCTATCAACTGTCTTTGCCTCCGCCTTGGCTTCGGTCTTTACCTTGATTGTCTCGGTGTAGATCGTCTCAAACTCTGCGTCATCGTCAACGTCCTCATCGTCCGGGTCGATTACCGGATCATCCGGATCGTCAGGCTCGTCCTGCTCCCAGATCGCCGTAAAGGTTACTGTGGTGTCTCCGTCAAGATCAGACGCCTTAATCGTCCAGGTGTCGCCGTCTTCGTACTGCTCGCCGTCTTCACCTTCCCAGTACAGGAATGTCCAGCCCTCAACCTCATCAGGTTCGGAGAATGTTTTGGTGTACTCACTAAACGCTCCCTCATTGCTCCAGCCGAATGATCCAGTGCTCACCTCATCATTGCCGATGACAGTAAGTTTCGGAAACTGCTTTTCGCTGTACTGTGCGTACACATTCAGTGTAGCCGTCGGGCCTTCCTGGCCTTCGAACAGTGCGATGAAGTCCTTACCATAGAACCGATCACCGGCCCATGTGTTTCCGAGCTCATCCTTAAACTCTCCAGTGAATGTATAGGTTGTCAGTCCTTCAGTGATCGGGCTGTACTGATTCGCGGCGTTCTTTGCCTGCTTCCAATTATTGCTCCCGTTAGCTACCGCCGTCCATGTCTGTGCTACCGAGTATCCGCTATTTTTGCGAACGTGAATTTTGACTGTGACTTTCTCGACCGGGACCGTTTCTTTTACGGCCGCCTTCTCTTCAACAACTTCGATCTTCTTTTCCTCTACAGTGGCAGCCTCCACTCGCTGAACCTCTTCTCTTTGAGGTTCTGCTTGTTGTACCGGTACCGCTTCGACGTCATTACTCTCTTTGACTGCTTCTTTTGCGGGTGCTGTATCTCCACCAGAATTGTCGTTCTCGCTGACCGCTTCAGTGTTAGTAGTCGTTTCATTGCCCTCGTCTCCATAAACAAAATCGGTGTACAACCAGGCCCCAATCGCCAGTGCCAGCACAAGAGCCAGCGACAGGAATGTGATCGCAGCCGCCTGCTTCTTGGTTTTGTCGTTCAATGTTTCATCCTTCTTTTCGACGAACCCCCTTGATGTGTAATATTTCATTTTCTTTCTCCTTTCAAGATTTCAACTGTGTGTTTGTAATATGCTGTTAAGTTTGATATTCTGTTGTCTGTCTCGTCCCCATTAAGATGTAGGACTGTGAAATCTTCAGGCAATCCTATAATTGAATCGTATACGATCTCGCCGGGGTTCGTACCTTGTGGCCATTCGATTTCAAGCTTGTCTTCTGTTCGTCTAATAAACCCGAGGTTGCTAACCTCAAGCTCTGGGTTGCCTTTCATCAGGTACCATTTCTCCCTCATGACTTCCTCCTTTCTATGTGAGCTTGAAGCTCAGGTAAACCGCAACGGCTACAGCTATAACCGGTATGATTGTACATATAATGTCTGTTACTGTGTACTTGTTCATTTTCTCCTCCCCTTACATTGGTGTGCCGCCGAGCGTCGATGGCGGTTGTGTAATAACTGCGATGATTGTTATAGCCGCGATGATGATCATCACCTCGACTACTGTTTTAATAATGTCTTTCATCTCTTCCTCCTTTCGTTCCTTCTCAACTGGGTTTCGATCCTCTTCAATGTAGAACGCGTCTGTCATCAGGTCAAAGTTGCCCGACCAGGTTCTAATGTTTTGTAACAATCTTTTCATTTTTTTCTTCCTCCTTAAAAACTTGCTGCATCAGCCACCATTGATTTTTTTCAATGATCTTCATATCTTCTTCGGTAAGTTTGTTTGTATTCATTTTCTTTCTCCTTTATAGCTTGTCTCGTCAGCAGGTAGGTTGCTGTCCTTTCCCGGACGGCCCTGAGTTGGGCCGTTTCGACTTTTGGATTTCCCTTTCTTCCCGGAGTTACCAGAGAAGTCCTTGCGGCGCTCCCCCTTCCGGGATCGTGGCGGTTCAGGTGTTCCCTTTATGACCCCTCCTTCCCGAGCTTCCGCGTCCCGGTGGTTCCTCCCCACGAGGAGGGGTTTTTATCCTTCCTTCAATTATAGTATATCGTAGTTTTTAGTATTTGTCAAGTGGTTCTGAAAACTTTCTTCAAATTTTTTTCTCCTTGCGTCCAGCTCGTCAAGCTTCTTATCAATATCTTCACTTCTCTCGAACTGGGTGTTGATCTTGTTCAATTCCTTCATTCTTTCGTTATAATTCATTTCGTTTATCCCTTCTTCAATTATAGAATATCACAAGCTCAAGCACTTGTCAACCCTTTTTTGCAAAACCATTCAAGAAATCTTCAAGCTCCTTTGCTTCTTTGCGCTCTTTCATAATTCTTAACTCTTCCATTTGGTTTAGAATATGATCAGTCTTTCTCTTTGGTTCAAACTCTCTATTTCTTCTGTTCAACTCTTTCATGTAAGCGCAATATTCATCGTGTGTCATTTGCCTTTCCTCCTCAACGTCAATTAAGTTGTGAGCTGTCACATCTCCTCTCTCAAACTGCTCGAGCGATTCCTTGATCCAAGCCTCGTTCTTATTCATTTCTCCTCCTCCTCGTTGCCCAGCGCTATGTAAGTGTGTGTTCCCAACTTCATCCCTTTGGCTGCCCACCTTACCGCAACATCACCTTTTCCATAAAGTGATTCCATGATCATTGAGAGCAAGTATATCATTGCTGTGATCGACCCCATTGTGTACGGTATCGAGGATGTTTTATACTTCTTAATAATTTCCTCTGCGTTATTAAACACTTCCGATGTTCCTCGGTCCATTTCTTTCCTTTCTTCCTCTTTCATTGTTTATCCCTCCTTTACATTATGTTGTATCCATGCTCTGGGTTACGGCTGTCGTAACGCTTTATCCAATACTTTTCTCTTTCAATAACCTCTTCGTATGTCAGCCCCCACTCAAGAAGTTCGTGCCGGATGTTGTCCCAGCCGTAGACTGCTATGCATTCGTCGTAGAACTTTTGGCCTTGGTAGCCGCTGCCTCCTTGCCATCTCACAAGATTTACTGTTTTAACGTCTTCGCCAAACGATCTGCCAATATATACCTTTCCGAGAGGGTCTGTGTGGATGTACACGCAGAAGTTGTTGCCTTCGCGGTCGGCGTGGATGTAGTTGTTCTCATACCACTTTTTGTGCTTGGCGAGTGCCTGCTCCCTGTTGTTCCAGTAGTATTCTCTTTGCTTGGCGAGTACCTGCTCCTTGTTATTCTCTTGGTATTCCTTGTGCTTGGCGTTAAATTTCTCCTTGTTGTTTTGATAGTATTCCTTTTGCTTGGTGCGTACATACTCCTTGTTGTTTTGGTAGTATTCCTTTTTCTGGGTGAGTGCATGCCCCTTGTTGTTCTGGTACCATTCTTTGTTGTATTCCTTTTTCCTGGCGCGTTTCCTAATCCGCGAACACTCTTCCGAGCAACAGATTTGCCGGCCGTTATGTGGGTCAAATTCTTTTCCGCACACTATGCACCTCTTCATTTTGTCCACTCCTTTTCTTTACTGTATGGCCACCATCTCCTGACCTTCACCGTCAGTCGCCATTCTCATTGTCTCGTCATCGTAATAGGCAACCCCGTTACTATCTGCGACCACCCAGCCGCCGTCTACCTTGTCGATTACCGTGATCCAGTGATCCAGGATTCCTTTGCCCCCGTAGTATACTGTTTCAGCGTGTACCGCGATGATTGCCACTCCCTCTTCGGCGGCTACTTCGAGCTCGTCCAGTGTCGGGTTGTTAACCCAGCTGCTCTCAATCCCCGCCATCTCGTACATGATATTTTGAATATCCATCGCTGTAGTCCCACCAGCCTTTGTAGCGAGTCCGTGAGTTACTGCATAGCTCATGACTTCTTCTTCAGTTGTGTCTGATTCTGTTACGAGGTCCATCACGTTACTGGCGCAAACAACTCCGCAGTTCTCGTACATCTGGTTATAGTCAAGTCCTTCGATTGTGTATACCGGCTCACTTTCCTTTACCTGTCCAACCTCTGAAGTTGTGCCGACTGCTACTTCTTGCTGTTCCACATCATTTGTACACCAGACAAATGCAAGTATTGTGATTGCGAATGTTATCACTATTGTTGCTGCAAGTATTATTGTTACGATTATCTCTTTCATTGTCTTCCTCCTCTTTCTATATCTTTAATCGAGTTTTCGTTTTTTTTCTTTGTGACTTTTGCGGCCCGTTCGTTCCCATTCTTCCATCGCTGGAGTTGTCTCTCGCTCGCCTTTCGGGTCTTGGCGGTTCAGGGGGCTCATGACCTTGGTTTAACGAGCATCCATCGTCTCGTCGGTTCTTGGCCTCGAACCAAGGTGTTTCCTCTTTCAACTATAGTATATCTTAGTTTTTTGTTTTTGTCAAGGGTTCTCTGACACTTTTTTTATTCTATTTCTCTCGCCACCCACTCCGGAAGCTTGTATGCTGTAATCAGTGTAGCCTTATTTTCATTTTCCGTGAAGATGAAGAGCGAGTCCTTGAGGATTTTGTAAATGGTGTTTTCACTCCCGTTGTTATTGCGATTCTTTCTGTTGACCCAGCCCGCAAGCTTCGGGGAAACTGCTCTTGCGTCTGTTCCGAAGTCGGCCGCCATCTGGGCTATAACCTTCGCTGTGTTGCCTGTTATATTGTATCGCTCAGCTATTCTTTCTACTCCGTGCTTTGTAAGGTTTACTTCCTTAACGGCTTCGAACACTTTTCCGTTTACTTTGTATGTCTTCATTTTTTGTTTCCTCCCCTTTTCAATTATAGAATAGCATACGTTAATCACATTGTCAAGGGAAAATGACGAAATAAATGACGAAATAAATGACGAAATAAATGACGGTATAAAAAAATCCCCGACCGAAGCCGGGGAAAAAGAAAGAGGGAGGAACCCCATCGAAATGGGCAGTATTATGGGAGGCGTTCTTTGAACTCGTCAATCCAGGACCACATAGCTTTTTCGTCAGCCTCGAGTTGAGTGACGCGCTCCACAAGATTGTTGTGCTTCTCGACTTTCTTTTCAAGTTGCTCAATCCTGTAAAGTGTTTTTCCAGCCTGTGTAAATGAGATCGCCAAGTTTGAGATGACCGCGCAAGCTCCGGTTATGATTGCTACAATGATCGCTTCTGTCATCATTTCTTCGCCTCCTTACTTTGCTCTATAAACATTGTATATCTTGCACTCGGACGGCTTTCTCAGCGTGCTGAAATTCTGAATCCGTCCGTAGGTCTTGCCAACATAGTGTGCGTTAGCAATCTTCCCGTTACCAAGATAGATCGCGATATGACCACCGCCGCCCTTTTTCAGGTAGAATATCACATCGCCCGGCTGCAGGTTCTTTGTGCTCTTGCATTGCGCCAGATACATATAAGGGCTGCTGGCCGCATACTTCCTGACGCCATCCAGACCGCGCGGCCACTTAGGATCAACCCCGGAAGCTCTTAAGACAGTGCCAACGAATACGTCACAGCTTACGCCTTTCTTTGGCCTGTCACTCCACTTGCTGCGGTTCGGATAGGCCTTATTCAGTGCTTCCTTATAAGCCGCAGTTGGTTTCCCGCCAGGGTACTTATATTTACTCGACGATGTCCCAGCTGGCCACGCACACGCCTGCGCCATTGCTACAATCTTTTGCGCGTTCGTACTCGGTGTCGGAGTTGGTGTCGGAGTAGGCGTGGGTTGCGGTTGTGGATTCAGCCCGTAATACTGATTCAGGTAGGTCTGTAGGGCCTTAATGGTGTTCTTGCCAAACTTGCCATCAACAGACAGGTGCGCGCCCTTGCTATTAAGGAACCGCTGCAACCTTTTTGTTGTATTTGGCCCCCACTTGCCATCTTGAGAGGCCCCAACACGCTTCTGAAGATGTTTAATTGTATTCTTTCCGATCTTGCCATCTTGTGAAACGCCAAGCCATTTCTGCATGCGCTTCTTTGTGTTTGGGCCAAACTTGCCGTCGACCGATAATGCTTTCATGGTTTCCTCCTAAAAAAGTTACCTTGGGTTTAAGACTCCGGCCTACTCTCGCCGCCTGGATTAGCCTTAACGGCATCCGGCGGCTGCGGGCCTCATTGAGAATACGCGGGGTTTCTTATATATTATTATTATATTATATTAATATAATATAATAATATATAAGAAACTGTCTAATTTTGCACCATCTTGTTGCACTTTTACAAAATCTGGAAGTGCAATTTTTGCACCCACAAGCCGGGGGACTGGGCCTCACCACTTCCCGGTCCCCCTTAATGGCGATGGGTTAAAGTAGCGAAACCCGCTCCGCCTGCCGGCGTAACTGGTTATAGGCTGATTTAATCAAGTTGCTCCATTCCTCCGATTCTACTATCAATGTGCTTTTTACGATCCTTTTCCTCTGCAGCTTTTGCATCGTTCCAGTTTCTCATATCTCCGACCAGATAACCCGTAATTCTGCGGATGCGCTCAAATGGAACCTCTTCAAATTTATAGTTCAAATCGACATATTCGCCATCAATGTGTATGTCGAGCTGTTTCAGTTTACGGTTGTGTTTCTTTTCCAAATAATCAACGTATGCTTGCTCTTCTTTTTCTGAAATACAGTTTCCCGTAACGTTTACCAATTTAGTCTCCTTTCCTGTCCTCTATTTTTCGATATAAGATAGACTTCTCTCCAGCCACCCAATGATACCTAAAACCGCATTTAAACGATTCTAGGTACCATTTTGTGCCTTCTAGGGGTATGTCTGAAGCGGTTTTACTTCTTGACGGTTTCGTTAAGATACCGCTGCAGAGCCATGATAGTTTTGCGTCCAAATTGACCGTCAACCTGAACCTTGTGACCGTTCTTTCCAAGATAACGCTGCAGCGCCTTGGTTGTGTTCGGTCCCCATGCTCCATCGGCCTTGGTGTCAACCTTATTTTGCAGAGCCTTTACGGTTGCCTTGCCAACAATGCCATCCTGGTTAACTCCGAGCCAACACTGCATTTTTCGCTTCGTGGCCGGGCCAAAATCACCATCAACAGCAATATGCGCATACGGGTCAGGAGTTGGTTTTGGTTCTGGCGGAACGTATCCGTTGTAAGCGGGACGCGCCGCACTACAAACCTGTGTGTAGTACCTTGTCTTCCTGCACACCATTCCGCCGTTACTTTGCGAGCCGGATACTGAGGTGTTGCCCTCAATGCAGATCAGGTTATTCCCGGACACGCTTTCAACGATGCCGATGTGCTGCCTGTAAGCGTTCATCTTGCCAAAGTCGAAGCACACGATGTCGCCTGGCTGTGCCTGTCCAAGGTACCACTGACGGGTTGACCTTGAAGTGTTTTTTTTCATGATCCACTTGCCGCCGCACTTAGAAACGACTTGATCCTGCGCATAGGCAGCGTTTGCATTGTGCGGGAATAAATTTCCGCAACCGGCGTGTTGGAAGCACCACCAGCAGAACTCGGCGCACCATGCTACGCCATTAAGGCCGAACTCCTTGCCGTATTTCTGTTTGTTCGAGCCGGCAGGAGATTCCTTTACACCGATCTGTGACCGTGCAACCTTAAGGACATCTTGATTAGTTGCCAAGATTATCACCACCCTCGAAATAATCGTCAGGCAAATCCTCCTTTTCGGGAATGTCGGTAGTTCCCAATGACGCCATGATCGGAGACAGGATTGCCATGACTACGCCAACGATCACGGGTTTCAATGCCGGGTCGATTGAGAACTCACCGACAAGCAGGTCAAGGTTTGCAATGATTACACCGATAACGCCTTGCAGGATTGTCCGCAAAAGTCTGTATTTTGCGGAGTTATTGATTAAAAATCTGTTCATATCGTCCCTCCTTTATAAACTGTTGCCAGCTTTAATACCATAAATTCTGTACGGCCTACAAACCGCATTGTTTTCCGTTTGATTAACATATCCAACGGTAAATTGAACTCCGGTAGATGTCGGCATGAACCATCTCCACCTCATACTCGCCGCTACCATTGAATTTTGCACACAAAGCGCACTCGAGCCAACTCCTGATCTGAACGGTGTCGCATGACCAGCCGGTGCCGTTCCACCTGAAACAAACTCAATTTCAGCATAGTCATAATTCGATAAATCAAGCGAAACTGTCTGCGCACCAAAATTTGCGTTGGGACTTGGATTTGTCCACAGAAGCGCCCGCCTATCAGCTTGGAGCAGTTGTGCTATAATTTTATACAACCTCGCGGGACCGTCGTGCGAAAGGTTTAACGCGGTTTCGATTGTGTCTAACTCGTCATCGTTGATAATTGCACCGTTAATTATCCTCCAGTTAGCACCATCATAGGAAAACATGACAACATGTCCCGGGTCCCATGTGCATGAACCACCAACGTTTGAATATTGATCGTTTACCAACACCCGAATAGCGCCTGTTCCGTTCACATTTAAATAAATCATGCCATTAACCCTATTGGCAGTTGTGAAGTGTACGGCAATCTTTGCGCCGGTAGTTAGTGTAAAACCGGCACACGTCACAACCTTTTCCGCTGTGTTTGCAGATGTGCTAGACGTACCATACCACAGCCCATATGTGTCTATGGCAGTATTAAGCGTTGCTGCATTAATTGGTGAACCAGCTTCCGATACGGTTCCTTCTGCACGGTCAACGTCATATTCATTTGTTCCGCCTGTTGGCGTGAGTGTAACCCTTCCCGGGTGTTCTACAACTCTGTCTTTGAAATAATTCGCCATAAATTCCTCCTAATAACGTCCACCGGCATTAATGTCATCGCCAGCATACAAGTAATTAGTATTAAGCATATCCCCAACATAACGATTAAGCCTTGGCATCTCATCATAAACAACAAACACATCATGACATAGTCTTTCAATTTCCTCTATCACGTTGATATTGTTCCATGTCATATCATACGTTGCTTTATCTTTTGGCGTGTAGCTTAATGCCGTATAAACATTTTCCAAACATGCAAGCAACTCAGCCCAGAAAGTGGTGGTGATAATGTCATCTCGTGTCCAATTTGTTTGACTTATTGCAGAACCTGCTATTGGGATACTAGAATTGACACACGCGTCATACAACCATTTGAGATTGCCGGTTATCCTGTTCATGTCGTTATAGGTCATCCTGGCCGAGCCGCTTGTCCTATCTGTAACAGGTGTAATCCAAGCCATTAAACCACTCCCTTCCTATAGGTTATATCCGCAACTGTTCCACCGGCTTCATGTGTAATTGTGATGTTTTCTAACGTGATCATCTCCAGCGAACCATCAAGCCGCACGAAAGTTACAACATCTCGCGGCTGCATTCTCGGATCACCCTTCCATTTGAACGAGCCTGTTTTTACAGATTTGTCAAACACACTCTCAACAGCCAACCTTGGATACAACTCTTTGATAAATGTTCCATCACTGTTTACAAAATCCATTGATCCGAAGAGCGGCAGCTCAATATCAATAGGTACACCTGTAAGATTGGGATCGCCGTTGTAATATGTTTTTACGGCATTTTCTTCAGACAGCTTATACCCATACACCTTAAGCGCAAACTCTCCGGCGTCAGATTCGATATAACCGCCACTAACGAGTGCGGCCCATGCAGCCGATTGCGTACTCCACACAACACCGGCTTGCCCTGCGGCAAAACTTTCATTCCAATCAATAAACGACGGATATATTATTGCGTAATCATCCGCGCCTATATACGCCAGTAATTCACCGGCGGAATTTGATTTGTTAGCGAGCCCGGTTACGTTTGAATCAAAATTTTGCTCATATGCTTCCTTTGGTCGGAAAAAACCAGTATATGACTCCCCGTGATCATTGACCGGGCCTATTGGCACAAAATATTGTGACTTTCCAATATCTGCGCCAGGTAATCCAACGGCAAAGTTGTATACGTTATCATTCAAATCTATTGCAATTCCGCCGTCCTTGAACCACGTTGCTTCACCGACCTCTGTGCCGTAAAGAATCGGGGAATACAAGATTGTGCCAAATGCCATATCCATTGTTGTCGCATTCACTGCCGTCGTGTATCGCTCTATGCTCTCGTCGACGTTTCCGCAATCTTCTTCATAAATGATATAACCGGGACGATTTCTTGTTGCCCTAAGTCTTGGCCACCCACCGTCAATATAATTGATTGCATATTCTGTTACGTCAGGATCAGAACAAACACCAACTGGAATATCATTTATTGTGATATAGTTGTTTAATGCAGAAATAAATTCCCTGCATGTTAATCCGTCTGGAGAAACAACGCGCCTAGATTCGCTCGTCTGGCTATAAAACGGTTGCCCGATATAGTCATATTCAACATCCACGCCGCAACTCTTTATAAGTCCATACGCGGCATAATAGAGGTCTGTTGGTTTTACCATGGAAGTTGATCCAATCGTAAACGCGGTCAGCTTCTTCTCTAACTTATGTACGGCGTCCACCGCCGTTATTGACAATAGGTTGTTATCCCACGTTGCCTGTCCTTCAAGGTAGAACTTACGCGGTTCGGTCATATCATCCATATAGCCCGCTTGATATGTAATAAGCGTTTCCTCTGGAACAATGGCCAACACTGACGAGATATCAATATCATAATATATATCCGCGTTCAGCTCTGACGCGGGGAGCGTCTGATTGTACCGGCTTAAATCTGAACGAAGCGACAACACAGCTTTAACAATATCTCTATTATCAGCCGTTAAGAAAACGCCGGCCGTTGCTCCGCCAACCTCAATACGCCTTCCCGCCATTGGTGTTAATGTTAAGCTGAACGACCCAGTATTAACATCTCCGAACGGGGTCCATCCGTCATAAAGATTATAAGTTGTTCCGTTGATTGTTGCTGTTTCTGCACCGGTGATGTACATTGAAACACCCTTGTCCGGCCTTGTTAATGAAACATCAATTGAAAATGCTTGGTCAACTGTGCCACGTGCACCAATTTTTCCATTTTCTACCGAAGGCGATACGCTCGAATCATAAAGAACACACGATCCGTCAAGGCTGAATCCATCCCCTTGCAGATCAGCAAGCGCTCGCATCGGATAACCAGCATATTGCTGGTCAAGCGTATTATCCGTTATTTTGGAAGATGCTGAATAATTGGAACAACTTGCCGTTGATTCTGGTGCCACCCACGACATTGTGATCCGCACATTCATCGGGTCTCGTATTTGTTTGGCGTTTTGAGTGTCAATTGACATTTTTGGCCTCCCTTTAGTTGTGGGCGTTTATGAATTTTAATGTTAAACCGATACCACTCCAAGCCACATTCCCTTGCGGATCGGTTAACCTTGTTACCTGCGCCGTGGTTACTGTTGGAATAACCATCTCTGTAACATTCTCGTTGAACTCGTTTGAGAAAGTCATCGCAACAGCGGAGCCATTAAGCCCGATAACCTTCTGTAACTGTGATTGTGGCAAGTTGTCCCAGGTAAGCGACAGGTCCGCATATCTCCAGCCGACAATATCTCCCACCCGTTTTCCCGTGCAGGTTTCATACTCTCCGGCATAAATATATTCTCGGGACAACGTAAACTCATTGCCCCGGAATATTTCTTCACCGTTAAGCGTGATTGTGTTGAACACTCCAATCATTTTGCTCTCCTAACCTATGATTTTTTTGTATTGATCGTACGTTTTAACGACAGTTTCGCCCAGCTGCGGCCCGCTTTCAAACAGGTAGTTCTTGATAACAACCTCGCCACCAGCAGCAGCCCCTTGAAGCATATTATTCATCGCAATACCGTTAACAATGCTATCCGCCATTTTGTTCAGCATGTCCTGCAGCCTGTCAATCGGGATAACCGCCTCAGGGCCGGCTTCACCAACACCGATAACCGACGGGCCGTTAAAGATACCGCCCTTTTTGTACCAGCTTACCGACCATTTCGGAAGTGATCCCTTACCACCAACACCAAACGGAGCTTTGCCACCAGACACCTTGAAGTGCGGAAGCTTCAGGCCTGTAAACACCTTGCCGATAGTCATCGGGAAGAGGTGCTTAATCTTATTCAACGCTGATTTAACTGTTGAGTAAGCATTATTTAGCGGTGTTGTTAGTTTTGACTTGATCCCGTTCCAAGTTGAACCAGCCGCATTGACTGCACTCGCTATAGTTGACCTGATCGAGCTGCTCATCGAGGAGAACACTGTCTTTACCCCATTGGCCGCCGTCTGGGCGAGTTGTTTTATTCTATTAACCGGAACGAATGCATTAACAATTCCGGTTGCCATTGCTTTGGTGGCCGAAGCCATATCGGAAGCGAATTTCTTCCAATCTCCAGACATTAACGCGGAAATTGCGCTAATAGTCTTCGCCAGCGCCCGGATCGTGGCCGCTATGGTAGTTGCCACCCTTTGTATAATCTGTCCGAGCTTGCTTCCCCATATTTCGGTAATGAACTTGGCGATTGCGCTAAACACCTTTTTAAGGTCATTTCCGCTTACGCCTGCGCTCTTCATCGCCGCTTTTATCGTTTTAACGGCATCCTTCACAGCTGCGCTAATCTGCGACCACGCCGCCTTGACAGAGTTTCTGAATGCGTCGCTGTTTTTCCAAAGGAGAACAATCGCGGCCACACATCCAGCAATCGCCGCCGCAGCGATCCCGATAGGCCCTGTTAATGCGGCGAACGCTGTGCCAAGCAGCGGCAGCGCAGAAAGTATAGCGCCTATAGCTGAAGCCAGTCCACCAAAGATGAGGAGTAGGGGCCCGATAGCTGCTGTTATTGCGGCAAGTGCGACAACAACCTTTTTCGCCACAGGTGACATGCTGTTGAACCTTGTTGCGAGCTTTGTTATCCACTCCGCAAACCTTCTAATATACGGTGTAAGAACGTCACCAACGTTAATAGCAAGTCCCTCTAGGGCGGATTTCAAAATCGTTATTGCACCGCCGAGGTTGTCCAGCTGTGTCTGTGCCATCTTTGACGCAGCGCCGCCAGAGTTGGAAATTGCCGCCGACAACTCACTCCACCGTTCAGTTGATGTTCCGAGCAGTGCATTTACTGATTTCAAGTCGCGCTTATTAAAGATTGCAGCGAGCGCCTTCGTCCTCTCTTCCCCTGACAGGCTGTCCAGCGCTTTTGCGAGCTCCGGCATGATCTTCCGCATATCTCGCATGTTTCCTTGGGCGTCGTAAATGCTTATGCCAAGCTCCTTTAACTGGGCTGCAGCCTTACTTGTTGGCGACCCAAGCGAAAGCAGAATATTACGCAGCGCGGTGCCGCCTTCGGCTCCTTTAACGCCGTTATCAGCCAACACGCCGAGCACTGCGGTCAGTTCTTTCGTGCCGCCCTTCATTGACTTGGCAGTTCCGCCAACCGTCAAAATCGCTTCACCCAGCTGTTCAACGCTTGTGTTAGATTTTGACGACGCCGCGGCCATCTGATCAATCAGCTTATTGGTTCCTTTAATAGAAAGACCCAGCGCAGATTGTGAGTCTGTGACCATGTCGGACGCTTTTGCCAACTCCATATTTCCGGCGGCCGCAAGATTCAACACTTTTGGCAGCATTTTGGCCGACGTTTGCGCGTCATATCCGGCCAGCGCCATGTAATTCAAGGCCTCTGCCGCTTCTGTGGCTGAAAACGCTGTTTTCGAGCCCATCTCGATGGCAAGCTCTCTAAGTGATCCGGAAAACCCGTTAATGGTAACGCGCTCATTCTCCATTTCCTTGTTTGTCTTGCCAAGCGTTGCGGCAACCTGTGACATCGCCTTGTCAAAGTCGATTGTTTTCTTGGTTGCTGCTGCTAAACCCGCCGCAATTGGCGTTGTAACGTACATCGTCATTGAACGCCCGGCGTTTCTCATTTTCTGACCAAGGTTTGTCAGTTGTTGTGAAAGCGCAGCAAGCTTAACATTATTCAGCTTTTTAAGCTCAAGCTCAAAATGCTTCAGTTTTGATTCCGTAGTAATGATTTCTCTTTCGAGTTGCCTATACTCTGCGGAATGTTTGTCTGCCCCAGGTGTTGCGAGGAACTCCTTCTGTGCGTTTTTCAGGGCAATAAGCTTGTTTCTTGTCTCGCCGACCTTCTGCGCTAACACTTGTTGTTTTTGTGCAAGTAAAGCCGTATTGCCCGGATTAAACTTAAGCGCACGGTTGATATCCTTAAGCTCCTTGTCGGTCTTGCGGGCTTCTTGGTTCATCTGGCGGAGCGCTTTTTGAAGTTTTGTTGTGTCGCCGTTAAATTCAACGGTTATGCCTTTAATTGAACCGGCCATTTTCTAACCCCCGATATGCTTTAGTTTGTTGTAATATTCTTCGTTCATTTCCTGCTCGACGCTTTTAATGTGCGGATGTGCTGGTGTTCGACCTCCGCCTTTGTTCGCGTGACCGTATTCCAGTAAGTGAGCCAATCCGGGGGCCTTGTTGTTATATACAACACTGCTAACACCATGTAATCCGCCCGGTTGCTTTTTTGCCGTCCATCCAGACGCATATTTACCGGTTCTTTTCGGCGACACACTTTTCAATTTTTTCGCACATTCACGGCCAGTTTGTGTTGTGATTTCCCCGACTTCCCTATTGAATTCACTGTCAAACTGTTTCGTGATCTCGTACATTTGCTCGTTTATAGATTTAGCCATGTCATCACCCTAACAGCGCGTCAATATCGGCTTGCGTAGCCTCTCTCTTGTGAACAGTTTCGCGCTCTTTCTTCTCTCGGTCTGGGTCCATAACTTTATCGTACTCAATGATGTAATCAACTATTTGACCCATTTCCATAGACATTATTGCGTCGTACGAAAGTTTTCTTTCGGCTCCTGCGATGTATATCGTGTCTAATCCGACTGGCGCAGACTCTTCAGTCCCTTCAGGAGCCTCATCCCGTTTTTTGAGCTTACCGAGGATTCAACGATCGCAGTAAACAGTTCGGGAATCACCACATCGAGCGGGAAATTGTCGAAACTATTAAAGAAGTCTTCAGGTCCGCCAATGCTCTTATCAGCGTTATAAGCCATGGCCCACAACACCTGGTAAACTGTCGTAATTTCCATTCCTGCCAGCTTGATGAATGCGTCTGTGATGACTTCATCATCCATCATATTTTTAACATTCCCGGCATTGATTTCTGTTTCGCCGCTCTCGAGAAGAGACGCAAGCGCGCCAACAACAGATTCCACAATTGGCATCAAATCCGGGAAAATATCATGCCCAAATCTATTCTTATATGCAAACAGCCATCCGGCGGAAGTATTCAACTCCACTTTCTGGCCTTCAAATTCGATTGTCTTAATCATGTATTTTTCCTCCCATAATCAGAATTATAGTGACTTCCCGGGGCGAGAGTTTCCCAGCCCCGGGTTATCTTGACTTCACCATGCGGGGAACTTCCCCATCATTGGTTGTCGTTGCAATTAGGTTGTGTGCGGTACCGGCGGAGTTGTAAAAATTGTCGTATAGACGGAACTTCCATCTGTATACGCCGCACGGGTTACGCCAGTCTTGTTGTCGCCATTTACGGTAAACGGCAGTGTCGCGGTTGCAGGCTCAACAGAATCCTCGGTAGTATTGTATTCTCTACTGATCTGTCCGATAGAGACGTTGTAGAAAATACCCCTGCGGGCCTTGTCGTCACCCTCTACCTGGAACGCAAAGTATACGTTTTTATTCTGCTTGCCCTTAATCTGCGCAATTCCACCGTCGGCCAGCTGGCTGTAATTCATAAAGGTTGTTTTGAATGTGTCATCAAACAGCGCGTTCTCAATCTCGCCACTGTAACCGTTATCGGAATAACCCGACCAGTATGTTACATTGTCAGCATAAAACTTATTCTCATTTGTCTCTGCGTCCATGCTGATCTTCACTGTTCCCGGGATAGCATACGGAGTTCCCAGAGTTACTGAGCCGTCAGTTCCGACAATGTACTCGCCAATGTGAAGATTGGAGACGCCGTACATTACTTTATTAGCCATTAAAAGCCTCCTTAAAATGTGTAGTAAATTTCAAATACGTCCTCGGCATCAATATAAATGTCTTCAGACTTCTCATACTTGAACCCGTTTGAAAGTAACAGCGCTTCAATCTGCCCCTCAAAATCCGGGTCCTTTTTCTTGAAATAATATTCAAGCCGATATCGATCAGCTGTTACGTAATAGGTGTTGTCGGCCTCGAATTGATCTTGCCCTGCACCGAGCAATACAAGGTACGGAACCGTTACCGGTTTTGAGTGGTACCCATACGCAATCGGCTTACCAAGCGTTGCTAGTGTCTGATACATTGTCATCCTTCATTCACCCCCTGATTGTCAGGTTCAGGCGCCGGCTCTTCATTGAACCCGGCTCTTTCCTCGCACACAAGGTTAACAGTGTCACGGTTGCCGTCCCAATCGACACGAACAACGGTATACAGTTTTCCTTCGTGCTCCAGAACCTTTTCGCCTTGATAATCCTCCGTGTTGGAGATTCTAAAGGTTTTCGACGGATGCAGGCCAACCTGTGACGCATTATAGAACTCACTCTCATAAACTCCACGCTGTTGTGCGAATATTTCACGGTCTGTGGTGGTTTTGATTTCGTTCCCATAATCGTCATGGGTGATGACTGGTTCTGATTTCAACGTTATTACCGTATCAAACATTACTCACCATCCCCAATCCAGATTGTGTAACCAGTGCAGGTAGACAGCTGCGCTTTCTGCTCGTCGTAGCTCTTCTTAAACTTATAATAGTCGTTCTGTGCCACGTTGCCGAAGTTCATCTTGCAGTATGTAATTACCGCCTGCGTTACCAGCATATCCGCATTGGTTGTAAGAACCTCCGCTGAAATATCAGTTACGCCAAGATCGAGCAACGCCGCACTAATGAGACCGTTAAGCTCATCATTATAGGCTTCCGTTTTAATTCTCAGCGCTTGCTTCACTTTCGCCAGCATTTTCCGCCTCCTGCCTCGCTTGGTATTCAAGGAAAAAGTTTCTCGTTACTGTGTGATACCCAATATGTCCAAGAGATATTGTCGGATCACACCAAATTCGATAGCCGCACTCACGGGCCCGGATACAGAGCGCAATGTCTTCTCCGGCTCCCATGAAAGGCGTAAACATTTGCTTGTACTTTGCGAATACTCCCATAAAGACCTCGGTTTTCATCAGCACACAGCCGAAGCCGCAACCGCCGATTTCAAACAGTTCGTTGTCAATCCTTGAGAAGTCTGACCAGATGATACCCTCATCGGTGCGCTCGAGCCTATCGAACAACACCGGCGTGTAGGGCTCAACTCTCCTAAAGTACAGGCCACTTACAATGTCCACGTCATCTCTCTCCATGTGCTTCATCAGCCTCTGGAGAGTGTCCGGCGGGAAGGTCATATCGCTATCAAACCACATAACGTAGTCCGCTTCGCTTTTAATCGCTTCCCTTGCGATGTCGTCCCGCGCGGCGTATATCAACGAGCCAATTTTGAACATAAGGCCAAGCTTACACTCTGGTGCTCCTACCGATGTCAGCCGCGCGAGCGAATCCGCAAATTCTGCGGGCACCTGATTCATACAGGGCACGCCAATCAGTACTTTTTTCATGTTTTCCTCCCTTCCCGCCGGATTTAATTATTTCGTGATCTTCACGAAGGCGCCCGGCTGGGTTACGCCAATGCCAATGTACTCACGACCCAGAATCTCAACCAGATCCTCTTTCTTCTTGCTCATCTCGTCGAACTTGAAGTCGATTCCCTGACCATTCGGGAAGTTCGCAGTTACGCCACCCAGGTCTCCAACGATCGCATAAGTGTTACCAGTTGTCGCAGCGCTGTAAGCCTTGATGGTGTTGTTAAAGATGACCGGGCATCCTTCAAAGATGTCGGTGCTAAAGTTTCCACCATACTGCACACCCTTGAACGCGGCAAAAGTCTGCTTGTTCATGATGATGACCGGATTGTTCACCTCGTCGGACAGCTGACCCAGAGCGGTAGCAACGGTAGCCTGACCAATGCTGGCCTGAACAACCTTCGGAACACCAACGCAAGTGGTTGTGGAAACGGTTCCGCAAGCCTCGATCTGAACGATGACCTCATCGGCAGCCTTCTTGGCAATCCGATATGCCAGCTCTTCATAGATGTACTGCAGGAACGCCTCACCACGCAGGTCATACACCTCGTCAGAAATGCTGATCCACTTTTTGATGCTTCTCGGCTGAATAGTCACAACGCCCAGCACCAGGGTCTCTTCGGCAACAGCCTCGCCGCCCTCAGTGTGGAACGCAGCGTCAGTACCACTAATCTCAAAACCAACCTTCAGGTTGCCCTTGATGAAGGTTTTCCGAACCTGAGACATGATACCCTCGTTCTCCCAAGCGTGACGAACGATGTCTTCAACAACTGTGGGAACCGGAACAGAACCGGACACGTTTTCGGTGAGCAGCGCACGGCACTCAGTATCATTCTCGCTCTTAATGTACTCTGCAAAAGCGTCAACATACTCAGCAGTGTTTCTTACTTCCATGTTTGTCATTTTTCTCTCCTCTGTTTTGACAACTTCTTCGATAACTTCAGTT
>Ga0310690_10002516_pt1 | contig 29542 bp, 55 predicted proteins | sample AusTroGonzalo_MG_2_FD_207661 | JGI IMG/M metagenome (GOLD analysis project Ga0310690, IMG submission 207661) | Bovine rumen microbial communities from tropical cattle in Woodstock, Queensland, Australia - Gonzalo_04 (v2) (version 2) | ecosystem: Host-associated > Mammals > Digestive system >...
CTCGGACGGCCTCAACGTACTCGCCGTACTGCAATAGCCTTACGGACGTTATGTTTATGCTGATGTCTGCATACGGCATCCACATGTGGACTGCGTTGCCTTCCTTCTTCGAGACGGTAAACTCGAATCCGGACACGTTGTACTGCGAAGCCTTCGTCTCGTGGCAACGGAACCTATATTCGAGCTTGCTGTCCTCGTAGCCCAAAGCCAACTGTCCAATTAGCTCACGGATCTTTTCTGCCCCGTGCCTCAAGTAAAGCCTGTCTGGGCTGTAGCCCTTCCTTCCATGTACGTGTGCCATATTATCTCCTTTGGGTTGTGCATTCCCCATAAAGGGGCTAGGCAGTCCCGCCCACGAACGGATCAGTCTAGCCGTACAGACGGAAATCCCTCATTTGGTTTTCCACTAGCATGTCGAAGCTCGCCTTGCCCTCGCATGTTGTCATCGGATATTCAGTCCGAAGGAACTTGTACAGACAGTGCTTCCTAGTCTCGGCACCGCTAGTCCACAGACAGTCGGACGCAACCTCGCCTGGGTGCAAGCCCACTCGCTCGAAATCGAACGAGACCACCTTGCCGTTCTCGATGATTGCGGTACACTTCGTGACCGTCTTGCCGTAGCGGCTGCTCCGCCCGTAGCCCTCGTCACAGCTCCACACGACGGCTCGGTACGTATACTTCTTCGTGACCTTCGCCCTCGCATACACCTTCACGACCGCCATGAACGCTTCTTCCACGTCCCTGAAGCCGTGGGTCATCTTGCCCTGTACGCCAGACAGACAGTCCTCGGCTGTCTGGTACACCTTGTCCGTACAAGTCAGCTCCGTCCTTCCGTCCGTATTCGTAAACCTTGCGCTCTTCATAAGAAATTCTCCTTTTGGGGTTATGATCTCCGCATAACCCCACGTTGCAGTCCCGCAGAACTAGCCGCCAGTCCTTTGTTAAAAATTATTTTCACAAGACCATCCCGCCATGCGGCTAGGATTCTCCTCGGTCAGCTTCACCCAGTCCACCGAAGAAAGTTTCTTCAGCGCACTCATGAACCGCTTCCTACTCTTGGTCTTGCACAGACGTAAAGTCTGCCGACCGTGAGCCTCCCCAACGTAGTAGACCGGACCCGACTCCGTACCCATGACCATAGCGGAGCCGTTGTGGATACCCACTCGCCTATCCGTCTCATTGTAGCCGAACAGCCAACAGAACCCAGTAACACCTGGCTCCGCACCACGGACGGCCTTCGGATAGTAAGCTCTCACCATGACGTAGAAGCTCTCCAAGTCCTCTCGCCCAAGTTCCTTCTGCACGATTTCCTTTTCCATAATCAAGCCTCCTTCTCCGGCAATACGGTCAACCCAAGTAATGGGAAGCCCACGATAACTGTGTCAATAACCATTTCGACCTCGATACCACTCAGCCGCATCGCGTCAACGAAGCCGTTCACCCTGGACAGACCCATCCACGCATTCCGCTTCGCCCTTTCAAGCTCTCCGCACACGTCGGTAGGAATACAGCCGTGGAAGCTGTCGTAGAACTTGTCCAGACTGTCCACGTAACGAACCCACTCGCAGTAGTGCAAGTACAGAGCATACATAAAGTCCACCATGCGCTTGCGGACTCCCCACTTCATTCGGTACGCCTTCTTGAAGTCCTTCGGCCTCGTCTTCTTTATTTCGGCAAACTTGTATTCCCAAGAGTCCTTGTCGATTTCCTTTTTCATAGCCATTCTCCTTGGTTAAAGGTTGTTAGTGTTTCCGTACCCATACATATACGCTAGGCGCAGTCCCGCCCACAGTACAATCAGTCCCTACTCGAACGTGACATCATCAAGGCAGACTATTTCCCTAGTGTCCACCAAGTAGTGACTCTGGTCATATCGGTTAGTCAAGCTGTCATAGCCCTCGACTAGCCACCTAGCACACAGACCCTCATAGTATTTAGCCAACGAATCTCTGATATGCTCGTTCATGTATTCTTCTATACTATGGTTAGCCGCCCAGTTACCGCACACATCCTCATAGTACAACTTCTTTCCGTAGCAGATTCTGCTAGGCGCACTTACCACATCGTCGCTACCGCACCCAGTAAATACTCCACAGCAGAACAGACAGAACAGTACAACGAGTACTGTACCTACAACCGATTCCACGATAGTCTTTGTTTCATTATTCATAGTTTCAATTACTCCTTTGGAATGTTTTTACCCCATATATGAACAGAGGACAGTCCCGCACATAGGTCGGCCAGTCCCAGACTGTCCCCACAGTCCCCAACGGTCGCCCAACGTGGCAAAACGTGGGAAATAGTGGGACATTGTGGATATGTTGACAATATGTTGATAGATTGTGATTATAATGGGCGTAGGTACAAATAATTTTACTTTGTGCTTTGGGTTGGGAAGGGGTCGGAACGCAGACAGAACGGGGAGGCCGTTTGGGGCCTGGCTTGTTCTGAAAGTCCCCGCACTTGAACAGAGACGAAGTTCTTGTATTAAATAGGCGCACAACGATCGGCCTGGGGTCGTGCGTGTGTGCCCCTTCTTTCCCCTTGCGGAAGCCGTGTGGCGAGATGTGCGGAGAAGTTAGCCTAGAGTAAGAAAGTTAGCGAATTTTGGAACCTTCCCTAGAGATTGTTGGAAGTGGAGACAAATACCCAACATAGTGGAAATGTGTCGAGAGTGTTGATAAGGTGTGAATAAGTGACTGTTTTAGTTTACATAATCATGTTTATTTTGCCGTGCTCAAATGAGCATTATAAAATGTATGGAAATTATAATAAAAATAAACTATATTTACATATAGAAATAAACCGAAAACGAGGAATACTATGTCAACAATAGATTACTATACCGATGATGCCGAACGTACTTATCTAATAAGCCACGTATACCAGACGCCATACTTCGCCCCTGGTGAATTATCCAAGATTGAAAACTATGCCCAAGCGTTGGCAAATAATTTCGTTGGTTGGGTCATTCACCACAGATTAGAACTGAACCCAGATGGTAGCGTTAACAAACGTCGTGATGAATTAATACTATCAAACCAGTATTACTATCGTCCGGCAAATGAATTGATCTTTTTAACCAGTATCGAACATGGCAAACTACATGGGCACTCTATAAAGCCGAACCCCACTATAGTGTCACACGAAACGAGGAATAAACAGAGTAAAGCCAAGTTGGTCGCCAATAACACCGAGGAACGCTACCGAGTAGTTTCTGCGTTGGTGGAGTCTGGCGAACTGTTATGCATGTCTGACTATCAGTTCTACCGTCGGTATTGCCAACGTAACGGCATAGCGTTTACTGGGGCAAAGGTTGACAAGAGTCATACGGTTAGTCGAGTCGATGTGCCGAAGGTGAATGTAACTAAAAATAAACAAAGCCGAGCTGAACGTACGGAAGTTCGATATAAAGATGTCATGGATCGCTTAAATAATGGTGATGTTCTACCGATGAAGGAATTTTCGTTTCTCCGTCGGTATTGTGATAGGCGTCTCATAGAAGTTCCGTCGATCATTATCGTAGACGACGGATTCAAATTAAAAAATATATCTGGCGTGTGATCCGGACATGTTGGGACTTGTCAGTCCCGTGCTGTCTGTGCCAGTCAGTTTTTAGGGTGCGCAAAAAAAGCCCCAGGTCCCGGAGGATCTGGGGCTTTCCAACCACGGAGAATGAAAATTTTATAAGTGAGGGATGTCGGTAATGTGAGTAGGGCTGTTGACGTACTGCCAAGCCTGTGTCAATGTACGTTCGAGAGCTTTCTTGTTACTGGAGAGATAGGCCGCATTGAACGGAATGGTCTGGAACAGATCCGGATGATGGTTGAAGTGTGCGACCACACGGCCAGGTTCGGCCTTGACGATAATGGAACCATGGTCGAACTCGATCAATCCTTCCCCGACTGCGTCATCGAACAGTCGACGGAAGAGGATCTTCTGGTTATCGATACGGGTTTTCTGTTGTTGGGCCTGGTGATGAGCGTACCAGGCGATAGGGTCAGCGAAGTTCATATAAAGCTCCTTGATGTACACAGTTTATTGGACGGAGACAACCCTGGAATCAACCGAGTAGGCCGTGTTGATCAGATCGGCATGTTCTGCGCGGAGTCGCGCAATCGCCGCCGCCTGTGCAATTTCTTTTGCTGAGTCTGCATCCTTGGCGTTGACTTCGCATGACATGTTGACCTTGATGGTTACGTCGAGGAATACTTGAAATTTCTTGGACATAGTAGAATCTCCTTGGTTTGTGTGCCCTGAGTATAAATGTGTAGTGCATTCCCGTGTGGGATATGCCAGTCCCTGGTTTTGCTGGGCGAGAAAAAAAACCGAGACGGAGATCATCCGTCTCGGCCAACCAGGGAGCTATAGAAAACTTGCGCCTCGCCGGGAAGGAGGACATGCGGCACCCGGCCGGGCAGATACACAACCCGCCGCATGTTAAAAAATATTTACCGACGGTGGCGGTGTTGTGTGTTGTGGCTGGGTGTGTTAGTCCCAGGCCACCGTCGGCTGCCCCAGGGATAGGGCAAACTTATTCAGCTACGTCATTGGCTGGATAGTAGCTGTGAACGATCGGAATGTCGCACTTCTTGGCCAGGGCCACAGCCTTGCGGTGTTCCGTACAGTTACCGTTGTCGTCGTGAGACCATTCCAGCAGCAGACCATGTTCCGTGAGGATCATCAGGATGCACTTGATGACGGCGTCGTATGGTTCTCTGGCTGTCTTGCAGAAGTGCCAGCTGTCGATACCGATACGATCCTTGGTGATCGGATCCGGCATCAGATCGAATACGAAGCCTTCGCAGGGGCCGCTGATGCTGATGCAGTTCTTTTCGATGTGTCCTTCGACGAAGTTTTCATTGCGCTTCTTGGTGAGGACTTCTTCGTTAAATTTTTCCTTGACGGCCTTGACCTGGTCGATGACTTCCTGGGGGAAAGCGACCATCTTGTCGAGTTTAGCCTTGTTCGGTGTCCAGTAATTCGTGTAACCCATGATGAATCTCCTTGGTTTGGGGTTGTGTAGAGAAAATAAGCTGGCGAGGCAGTCCCGCCAGCTGGCGGACAGTCTTACGGTTCCGTCTCGATAGTCCACTTCGTCCAGACGGGCCAGGTGTTCGGCGACTCCGCGCACTTGGTCTGGAGCAGCATTTTCGCCGTGGGGAACGTGATACCGTCAGACTGTTCCTTGTATGCCTCGGCGAGCCTCTTGAAGTCGTCGATGACAAACTGGATCGCCTCGCCGACGGTGGCGCAAATCTTGACAAAGGAACGGAGATCGCCGTTCTGGTTGTCATACTGTGCGCCGTGGACAGCAACGAAGTTACATTCGTGTTCCCAGACGGAGCAGTCGATGTAGTCGCCGCCAGTGGTTTCAAAGGACACGCTTTCGGTCGTCTCTCTGAGGGCAGCCAGCAGTGCTTCGGTGTCGTCCAGATCGCCCTCGAACATCTTGCCGTCGAAGTAGACGTTTTCCAGACGGCTTCTGAAGTACTCGTCTTCCTCGATCTTCTTACGTGCCCAAGCGTGAAGCTCGTTGATGGCTTCCTTCTCGACTGGATACATATCGACGGATTCGGCGGTTCTGTCGTCCTGATGGAAAATAATCAAGCTAAACTGTTTCATTTCTGATCTCCTTGATTGGTTTGGTTGGTTGTGTAGAATGAATAAGACGGCGGAGCAGTCCCGCCGGGCGGCGGCCAGTTCCTAGACGACTCGGAAGCATCCGGGAGTCGGCTTCAGGCAGACTTCGGTAATACGGTAGACGGTGTCATAGGCGCAGTTGCGTCCAAAGCACCCGGTAATTTTCCATACATAGTAGCCGGCCTTAATGATTTCATCCAGTGCCGGACGTATCGCATCGTCGACGTAGTCGGACTTGTAGAGTTCAATCCACTTGTCAGCGCAGCCCTTGGCAGTCCTACCACCGGCCCAGGTGGTAGGCATGCGATTCTTAAAGTCGATAAGTATCTTGTCGATTTCCTTCTTGATGATGGCCTTGGTTTTGTCATTTTTATTCTTTGTAAGCTTTACCATGATGAATCTCCTTGGTTGAGGTTTGTATGGAATAAATATTATTTGGAAGCAGTCCCGTCGAGTTTTTGCCAGTCTCCCTGTGGGGAACCAAATAAAAACTGGGCGGAATTGCTTCCGCCCAGCAACCGGGGAGTTAAAAATTATTTTTAGTGGTCATGGCAAGCGATAACCTTGACCTTGCTGTCAATGCATAGTCTGCAGTTCTCGCAGTGCGACTTGGGATCGGGGTTGAGCTTTGCTTTGCCAGTTTTACCGACGACCATATAGGCTGGGCAGTAGCACTTGGTAGGCAAGCACATATCCACGCCGTCATCGTAGACGAACGCCTTCACGTTCGCCAGCGAAGAATATTTTTTGTAAGCTTCGACGCCTACGTCGTGCCAGCAGGAGAACAGAATAGTGAAGTTGGGCGGCACGTCGCCGTTTTCGAGGAATTTTCCCACGATATCGTACATTTTCGTGTACAGGTAGAACTTGGTATCGGGGAACTGGATAGCGAGACGGCACCACATTGCCATTTGGCGTTCGTTTTCGAGTTCGCCGCTCTGGTTGATACGGGCGATCTTGATGTGGCGACGTTCGATCTGCTTGGCGAGATCGGCCTCGACCTTCTTGAGTTCGTGACGGAGACCCCACGTGTTGACCGCTTGGGACTGGACGACGCCAGGGAAGCGGTAGGAAGCTCTGACGTAGCAGCTCTTCTTACAGGCGCTGCAGTTCTTGCACGTGCCCTTGATATCGGCGAGCAGGCCGTTGAGACCTTCGTAGGTGTAGTCGCCGAGCAGCGTAGACCACGTGGCGATACGGCCTACCTTGATGTTGCCAGCGAGGCTGAAGCCGTAGGTGTGCTTTTCGCGTTCGAAGGTATAGCGTTCGATACCGTTCGGCGTCACCGTCTTGGTGTCCTCATGAAATAGTTTTTTAGATTCCTTTGCCATAATGTAGCTCCATGGGTTAGTAGGTTTGTGTAGACATTATATCAGAAAGGGGCAGTCCCGCCAGTTTTCTGCCAGTCGTCCGTGGACAACCAGCAGAAAAAGACGGCAGTGTCGCCGTCTGTCATTAGTCTGGAGTGATTATGACGTTTACTCCTCGAGAGTGAACGAGTTGATATAGAACACGTCGAAACGTTCGTCGATCTGAACCATGGCATAGTTCACGTATGCCGGTACAGTGACCATGATTGTGTCGATTTCGCCAGCAGCCAGCCAGTTCTGGAGCTGCTGGATGTACTTCTTGCTGCGCTTCCAGTTCTTGATGGCCTTGTAGTCCCATTCGCAGCTGTTGGCGGAGTTGTGCTTGCATTCGATCACGAGATAGTCCGGACCTGGTTGATTCTTGGTACGGATCTTGCCAGAAAATGATTCCTCGATCTCTTGCATGATCTGGATGGCCGCCTCGTTGAGTGATGCGGACGGTTTCCAGCACGCCGGGGCGATCAGATCGCCGTCGCAGTGATCGGTAGTGTAGCAGATTGCCTGGTAATAAGTTTTATTTTTAGTCATGATAGATTCTCCTTGGTTTGTGTGATGAAAATAAAAGAAAGGGGCAGTCCCGCCAGTTTTCTGCCAGTCGCCCGTAGGGCATACAGCCAGAAAGGCGGCCTACTGGCCACCTTGGATAATATTTTTTAGTCGACGATACCGCCGCCGTAGAACTCCGACATGGTGAGTTCACGGTAGATATGGCGTTCACGGTTGATCATGCGGCGGCCATACTTGGAAGTGCCTTCCATTTCCCACTTAATGCTGGGGTCGTTGCATTCGTCTGGGGTAGCTTCACGCCAGACGACTGCTGCGTCCTCGGCTTCCTGGATGTGCTGGTGCGACCAGTCCTTCGCCAGCATGGACAGCACGATGTCGGCGAGCGTGGTCGTGCTCTGGGTGACGAACTGGCGGCGTACCACCTTGTACTTGTCGGTTCCAGCGATGTCGCCGACGTAGATCGAGCCTTCGCTGCCAGAGTAGAGATCCTTGCGCCACGAGTCCATGCCTTCTACATCGACGGTCACCTGATCTGTGGTAGCCAGCGGCTTGACGACGAAGAACCGTCCAGTGCTAGACAGCTCGGCGAGCTTGGCGATCAGCGCACGGCGGCTGGTGACCTTGTCCGGCGTGGTACAGGTCTTAAAGATGAGTCTGCCGTAGTTCTTGGATACGGAAAGTTTTGTTTTAGCCATGATTGATTCTCCTTGGTTTGTGTGATAAAAATAAAAGAAAGGGGCAGTCCCGGAGAACTGCCGCCAGTCTACTCCTTGATGTTGTGCTGGGTTCTGAACTGTTCTTGCATCTTGCGAACTTCGTCCCAGGGGACGATACGCAGCGGAGTCAAGTACTCGACCAGGATCCAGTCGCCGCCCTGATTCAGGGAGCGCTTGTAAACTCTTGTTTTTCCTTCTGCCTCGCACTCGATCCAGATACGTTGCTCGCCGGTAGCGAGCTGTTCTGACAGGTGCGCCGCATAACAGGTGAAGCAGCAGTGCCAGCCGCCGGAGTTCTGGTCGTCTACGGATCTGGGAGCGAAGCCCTTGGTAGGAAGGAACTCGCACTTCGTCTTCTGGCCGAACACAAACGGCTGTTTCTTGCCGATGAACAGGGGATAGCACTGTCCGTCAGCGCCACGACGTACTAACTTGTAGACTTTCATAAAAACTCCTTGGTTGTGTGTAGAAAAAATAAAATAAGGCAGCAGTCCCGCAGGGCTGCCGCCAGTTTCCAGAACTACTGATAGAGACAGCTGTTTCTGTCAATGAGGGTCACCAGGTGTTCTCTGGAGAGAGGCTTCGTGAAGCTCATGACTTCTGGGGCATTGAGTCCCTCGGAGTCGTCAACCGACAGCTTGCTGGGGATAGCCGTCAGCTCGTAGTCACCAGTGGTGTCAATCGCCAGCTTGTAGCCAGTCTCCTTGAGGGCGACGAACAGCGGCTCGGCAGCCTTCTGGAGCTTCTCAATCACACTGCCGTAGTTGACGCCGAGCAGTGCCTCTGCACGAGAGGCGTGCGGCCCGTTCACCTCGGACACGACCCATTCGTCAGTGCCTACGGACGGACACAGCTTGTGTGCGCACTCAATGGCCAGTTCGTTGAACTCCTCAGAATGCGTGTCGTAGTCAGTCTCCACGCCTACCCAGATCTCAGGGCCAGCGACCTGTCCGGGCGGAATGATCTTGCTGGAACACAGAACATAATACTTGGACTTTTTCATGATTAACTCCTTGTTTTTATTGTGTGTAGAAAAAATAACCCGGCGAGGCAGTCCCGCCGGATCCCTGTCAGTCCCACGAGAGAACCTTTCCGTCGAAGCGAAAACCGTTGCCCTGGCTGGCAATATCCTTCGCCGCTTCGGAATACTTCTCTGGGACTTCAAATGATTTTATGTGCTTGTAGAACGCCTTGGACACCCAAGTGTAGAGGATGACCTTCTGGCGATCTATCTCGTCTTGCTTGCTCATAGGTGGTATCCTTTATGTGATAACCAGTCGCTGCTTCAGCCCTTCGTCGGCGTTGATAGCGTCCAGAACGGCCTTGTACATGCGGTCGCCCATGCCGATACAGTAGCCGTAGAACCGTAGGATGTGCGTCCAGCGAGTACGGCCTACACGGACAGCTGTCAGAGTCGAGTTAGAGCCGCTGACCGTAATAGCGCCCTTGGTGTGCTTCAAGGACAGTAGGATCTCGGCAACGGCTTTCTTGTTGACAGTAGACTTGCGGTACAAGTAGATACGTTCGCCGTCGCCTTGCTGCTTATGTACGATCGCTTCGTTGTGGGGATCGATGTGTGTCCACGAGAACATGATACCCACGCCGCCTGGTGTCATTTCACCATGGCCTACCGCATAGATACGGTTTCCTTCAGAATCGGTTTCATACTGTTCAAGCTGTCTCATACATATTCCTTGGTTGAATGTAGGTGAAATACCAGTCCCAGAACGGGTCGTCAAACGACCGCATACATACCAGCGGCTGCGGCTTGACGATCGCGTACGCCGACATGTAGCCATGTTCGAACTTGACCACGATTTCTTTCTTCTTGTCGTTCACGGTGATCGGAATGCGACGGACTTCGCATTCAGACTGGAGACGCAAGATTCTTTTTTTGGTGAACAGCTTTTGAAATAACTTTTTCATATCAACTCCGTTGGTTGGTACAAGGGAAATAACCCGGCGGCGCAGTCCCGCAGGGCTGCCGCCAGTCTTAACCGGATACTCGCTTCTTGGAAGGCTTCTTGATAATTTTCTTCGGCATCAGACGGCCTCCACGTTGGTTATCTCGAATTCAGAATCCGGATATTCACTGTACAGTTCTGGATGCTGCTCACGGAGAGCAGCGAACAGTGTATAGAATTCATCAGACGGCACCGAAACGGTGCGGCGTTCTGTCGCCAGATACTCGCCGTCCTTCGTGATATGGATAGTTAGTTCAAGTTCCTTCATGGTAGCCTCCTACGGAACGATGAACCAAGTCAGCTGGATAGGCGTTTCGTCAATGGCAAGTTCAGCCACGGGGTTCGTGTTGCTCGGCTTCTTGATACTCTTGATGTAGTAGAAGTCGGCAGCCGGGTCGTAGTCGTCGTCGTCTTCGTCGAGCACTTCATTGTCGTCGGTGCTATGCTGTTTGCCGTCGACAACCGGTTCGAACGTGACATCCAGCTTATTCAGCTGTTCCTTCACGAGCTTCGGAAGAACATTGTTCGCTTCGTCGATGCTGTCTACCGGAATCACACGGACTTCGGCGGGTACGACGCACACAAAACCGTTGTTATCGTCTTGTCTAATCTGGATAATCTGCATTGTTTACTCCTTGGTTGAGGTTGTATAAAGAAAATAACCCGGCAGAGCAGCCCCGCCGGGTATAGACCATTATGCAAGCTCGGCTCGCCACTTTTCGCCACCAGGCCCCCACGGACGACTCCACTCTTCTTGATACCGAATGTCGATCCGCTGAGACTCGGTCAGACGAACCTTGGTAATCAGCACGCTGTAGAGTTTGGTGTAGACGTAATAACTGTTGTGATACCACTTCTTGTATACAAAGTACCCAGCAGCCTTGAGGTCATCAACGATCCGATTCCAGTGCGCGTCGGTGACAATGATATCTTTGTATTTATTGACAAATGGGCTACAAATAGTATCAGTTATCACTTTACCGGAGTCGCCTTTGTGCGGTGTCCAAGGCACGTCAAAGATTGCCTTTTCCAGGGTGTCAATTTCTTGTTCAAATACCGATTCAGCCGCCTTGGTGGCAACTTCCTGGTTGACTGTGTTCTTGGGAATAATCATATTGTCTCCTTGGTTGTTGGTTGTATAAAGAAAATAAAATGGATAGGCAGTCCCGGAGGAGCTGCCCCAGTCCTAGACGACCATCAGCGGATAGTCTTCGGTTTGCTGTTCAACAAAAATATATCCAGAGAGGCTCATGAACGGCCAGCTGCCGCCGTGCGGCGTACAGTGAATACGGCCACCCTTTACATATCGCACGTCGAACTTGTCGCCAGCCTTGTACTCATAGCCGTTGCTAAGCTCAAAGTCGCAGCGAGCTTCCAGTACGTCGCCTCCCTTGAACGACTTGATGACCTTGGCGTGGCGTTCCTTGCGGTCGCAGCGCAGCAGCCAGTCGGCCTCGTAGCCGTCAGGTGCCAGACCTCGCTTGTCCAACTCGCGACGCAGCCAGCGAGCCGCAGCGAGGTTTACGTCGCCTGGGCCGGAAGCTCCCTCGACGGCCTTGTAGCCGTACTCTCGCTTGCCGAACTTCCGAACCATCACGTCGATGACGAACGGACGGCCGGTAGGCACGTGGATACACTTCAAGAAACTGCCGCACCAGCCGAGCGTCTTGATTCGACCAGAGCGAGTAATGTCATCGACATATTCACGCCGTAAGATGGTAGGCGTATACCAGTTCCAGCAGCTTGTCCATCCCATAATAACTCCTTGGTTGATGTTGTATAGCTGTAATAAGATGTTGAGGCAGTCCCGCCAGTTTTCTGCCAGTCGTCCGATCCGGACAGCAAACAGAAAAAGGCGGCCAGGGTCTCCCCCAGCCGCCGCACCTCAACAACAAATTTTAATCGTCCCAGTCACCAGCTTCGTCGGCATAGCCGTCCAGGTAGTTACGAGCGGCGCACCGGTTCGGTAATGTTTCCATCTTACGACCGTTGCGAGCGTCGTCGCTTCCGCGTTCCCACCAGCCAGTCTTGTAACCGTCGGTAAAATGCTGTTTGGCAGTGTCGTCCGGAAACTCCGGAAGCTTGCTGTCCGGAGTCCAGTTGTATGCGTAGTCGTGACCTTTCTGATGCCAGTCAATCTGTGCCATTATTCAGCCTCCTTTACAAGTTCTTTGAGTTTCTTGCCAGCGGCGTCCATACCGTCCTGGTCATCTTCGGCGACGGCGTCGTCGTAGTCGTTGAGGGCCGCCCTCACCTTCTTGCGGAACTCCTTGTCGTCAGTCGCCTTCTGGTTGAGCGCCCAAGCGTCGCCGTAGTCAATTTCACCCGTGAGCTGAGCCACGTCTTCAAGTCTGGATTCAAACATCGTTAATCTCCTTGGTTTGTATAAAGAAAATAATCCGGCGAGGCAGTATCGCCAGACCCGGTTCAGTGTTACTTCTTGAACTTCTCGTTGTTCTTGGCTCTGATGTCCTTCACACGAGCGATTACCTTCTTGCCGGCCTTCTCGGTCTGGTCAAGGGCGGCTTCCGTCGCATTGTCTGCGGCGTCACGCACGAGCTCCGTTCCGGCCTTCTTGACAGAAGCCTTCGAAGAATCCGAAGCGAACATATAGAGGCCAGCAAGAACGCCAGCGAGAAAGAGGGCACAAAGAAATTTAAACATGGTTGTTTCTCCTTTTGGTTGATTGTTTGTATAAAGGTAATAGGAAGAAGGGGCAGCCCCGTAGGACTGCCCCCAGTCCACCTCAACTAGACTTCTTGATGTTCCAGCTGCTTCGGCTCGTCGTCGGCTGGCTTGAAGCCGCCTTCGTCATGTACCCTGATACCGACGGACAGATAGCCGCCGCCAGCACCGTTGGAACGGTAGTCCGTATCGTCATCAGATTCGCCCACACGGCAGTACTCCAGACCTTGGTCTACGCGCAGTTTTTTCGCTTGGTAACTGAGCTCGTAGACGTACTTGTCAACGACTTCCATGACGGCCTTCACGTCGGGGAAGTCATCATCGTCTTCGTACCATTTCGCCCAGTCAGCGGCGAACAGCGTTTCGCCCTGGTCGTTGGTTCCGATTTCAGTGAGCTGCGAATCGTGCTCGGCGAGAATCGTTCTGATTTCGTCAGCAGCCTTGCGGCCAGCAACTATTTTAACTTCACTTCTGTATCCCATAATATAACTCCTTTTGGTTGAGTGGTTGTATGAAGGTAATAGGACTGCGAGGCAGTCCCGTCCGGATTAGGCCAGTGTCTCAAGGAACTCGTCCATGTACTCCAGGTCGTCTTCGCTGGTGCAGCCGTAACACGGCTTGTGCTTGCAGCCTATGAGCTGGACTTCTTTGTCGCCAAAGCTATACTTGGCGATGTAGCAAATTTCCGAACAATTCTTTATTTTTTCTGCGGACTTAAATACAAGCTTCTTGTCGTGGCGAGAATTGAATTTTTCCACGGCGTCGGCGATTTCTTTCTGTATTAACTTGATGTTCTTTCCAGCCATATAAAGCTCCTTGAAAAAAGTCGGTAGGCTCTCACCTACCGACGGTGAAACAATTTATTTGAACCACGACGAAAAATCTTTCGCCTTGAAACGGCGACGGCGTTGCATAGTCTGCGGCGACCACGGTGCTTTTTCCGTCTTGTGCGTGAAGTATGTAATGACCCTTGTATCAAGGTTGTAGTGCCACACATATTCGCACCAGGAGAACGCATCATGACCGTTCAGACATTCTCTCACGCTGCGTGGGGAAGTCGTCATAGTGTCGTAGGAGCCGATTTCTTCTGGGTCGAGCTCGACCTTCTGACCCTTCTTAACGGTCGGAATGACTGGCAAGTAGGCCGTAGACTGCGGACGCATATAGATGGCTTCGAAGTCATCTAAGCTACCGCCATCATGCTTATTAAGCCAATCTTGACGGTGTGCTTCGATGTAGCCGTCCCAGTAAGCTTGTGGATAAAGGTGGTCGAGATAGAGATACTTGCCGTCATCAATCGGAGCCATAGCGTTGTAAAGCTCTTCGATTTCAGAGTCGAGCATTTCCTTAAGGGTCTGACCGTGATTGTCGCCGTCCCAATGAAGGAAGCAGTAGCGGACGTGGCGGCCTTTTTGTAATGCGAGAATAGAGCGTGTAGACATTGTTGAACTCCTTGTTGAGGTTTGTATAATTGTAATATAACTAAATTGCAGTCCCGTGTCAATACTGCCAGTCGAAAAGTTATATTTTTAAAATAAAAAAGGTGCCCCAGCTGGGCACCGTGGTTTTACTGTTCCTCACACGAGGACATCTCGACGAATCTGGACGTGCCGTTCATTTCATCGTCGTCCATTCCCTCGAACTTGGCCTTGGCTTCGTCTTCGCTGTCGGCCTTGATGTAGATTTCCTTACGGAAGGTGATACGGAAGGTCTTGGCACCAGTGTTCTTGGAACCGTCGCTAGTCACCTTGCCGTCAAGCAGATAGGCCAGCTCGTCGGCTGCGTCGCGGCTCGGCAGAGGCACCGTGTAGCGGTTTTCCTCGTAGTAGTCGCACCGTTCGTCGCCGCTCTCGACGGTGATAGTGAACTCAGGGTTGCCCTTGGCCTTGCTGGAATCGACATCGCCGTCGTCGCCAGCGTAGTACTGGAGGAAGAAATTTGTGATGTCTTCCGATTCGTACTCTTCGGCGAAGTGTTCCAGCACTTCGTCAATGCCGTAGTATTCATGCACATGGGTAGTTGCGCTCATAAGTAAGCTCCTTGTTGAGGTTTGTATAGGGATAATAGATCGGCGAGACAGCCCCGCCGATCTGGAGTCAGTCCTAGAAGCTGTACCAATATCCACGCACTCGTTTTCCGTGCACTACCAGCTGGAACGAGCAATTCTTGAGCTTCCGAGGCAAGGCTTCATGTACGGCTTCGGCAAGTATGCTGTTAGACTTTGAACGACCAACCACTATTTCTCGGAGTGCATCCCAGCACAGTTTCTTGCGATTCCACTTGTACAAGATAGTTTTGACCCATACATTTTCATCGATACGGTCTCTGACGACACACAGCTTGTTAGCTATAGTGTGAACTGCGGCGGCTCGCGTCGGCGTGAGCGTAGTAATTTCGGTTTTGTAATAATCTTTCATAGGTAATCTCCTTTGGTTTGTATAAAGGGAATAAGACGGCGAGGCAGTCCCGCTGTCAATGTTTCAGTCCTACACTGTCATCGTGTAGGCGTCCTCGCACCAGCCATCGATGTATTCCGGATAGCCCTCGTAGGTTCCGTAGAAGAACACGATGCCCTTCTCGTCTTGGTTGTCGGCGATAATCTCTCGGCGGTGAGCCATAAGGTAGGCTCTGTCCTCGGCAGTAGCCAGTAGCCACTGGGAATTCTTCTCGCCCTCGTTCGCCGTCCACTTGGCGTGGCCGTACTGTTCCTCGCCAGCGATTCGGACGGCCTGGATAGCGTCGGCTCGCTTCGTGAGGTCGAGCTTGTAAGTTTCGGCAGCCTTGCGGACTCTCTGTTCAAGTTCCTCGCCGTCGCCCATACCCCAGTTCTGATACAGATACGCCAGCGTTTCGCCGTCGTGCTTCAGTCGGAAAATAAGTCTATCGCTCATATTGAATCTCCTTGGTTTGTGCAAAAATAAAATATAACATAAAGACAGTCCCGTGTCAATACTGCCAGTCCGAACACTATATTTTAACAATAAAAGGGGCTTTCGCCCCTGGATGTAGTATTACTTTACGGTTTCCCATATATCCGCAGTAATAATCGGTACGTCGCCAGTGTGGCTATTCCACCTTCACTCGATGTATACTCCAGGTGGCATACGTTCCGCTGTCGTCCTGGTTGATGAACATACTGCTGCGTTTGCTGGCATACTTGTGGAGCTTCGCTCTGGTATCCAGTTCGTCAAGGTCTTCATAGTTGATGTCATATATAACATCTTTGTCGAGCTTTCCACAGTCGCCGTCCCAGCCGCCGAACTGGTCTACATACGCAACGACATCATCTGCGAGAGCTTTGCGAGCCTTCGCCAGTGTGCTAAACGCTTTCGGTTCATTAACATCGCTCTCGCCATGGCGGTCAGCCCAGTCGCATATCAGAGTATAGATATGCTTTCCGAGAACGGTGTCTGCTTCTACTGATTTGATGTTTTTCTTTTGTACCATTTTTAGCTCCTTGTTGAGGTTTGTATAGAAATAATAATCTGCCGAGGCAGTCCCGCGTTCAGTCTGCCAGTCGTCCGGATCGCTCCGCATTAATAAAAAAAGGCTCCGCCCTTTCGAGCGGAGCCTGGAGCTACCTATGGAACAAAACTTAATGGTCGTGACAAGCGATAACTTTTATATTCCCAGAGAAACAGAGCTTGCACTTGTCACAAGTGTGGGCTGCGTCTCTTTTATACTTGTCGCTTGTCTTAAATTTTTCGTGGTATGTCGGACAGTAACACTGCGGCTTGAGCTGCATTTTTCCGTCGTCAAACATGAACGCCTTAACATTTGTCAAGTGTTTTACAGAATTAAATTCCTTGACGCCATGTTTGCCCCATACCGAGAACAAAATTGTCATGTTGCTCGGAACGAGACCGCCCTTAAGGAAATTGACTGCTGTGCGGTAGTTCTTTGTGTACACATAGAACTTGACATTCGGATATGCGTACGCCAGCGTACACCACATTGACAGCTGCTCGGCATTCTCGATCTCACCGCTGCTGTTGATACGCACTACGTTGATTCGACCACGAGAGAGCTGCTTCGACAAGTCGGCAGCCACCTTGTCGAGCTCGTTACGCAAGCCCCACGTGTTCTTGGCGTGGTTCAGAATCTCGGATGGACGCCTTTCGTAACCGTTGCGTACGTAGCACGAGCCCTTGCACGCTTCGCAATTGGTGCAAGTGCCCTTGATGTTCTTAAGCACGCCATTCAAACGCTTGTACACATAGTCGCCCATGAGCGTAGACCAGACGGCTATTTTGCCGAGCTTGCTGTTCCCCTTAAGCTCGAACTTGTATTTATTCTTTTGTGGGTCGAAGTGATACTTATTGATACCGTCGGTCGGCGTAACAAATTTTTCAGAGAAAACACTCATAATCAGCTCCTTTCGTGGTTGAGGTTTGTATAGTCCTAATAAGACAGCATAGCAGTCCCGTACGGTGACTGCCAGTCGTCCGGATCGCGGCATAAAGGAAACAGTCCCACTAAGGGGACCTGGTTCCTACTTCTGGCATTCCTTATAGAACTTGGGAATAGGGTCGGTTCCGTCGTAGTCTACCTTGTTGCTGACATACGACCAGTACAGATGACCGTTTTCGTCTGCGTGCAGAGTACACGACGCAACAATTTCAAATGAAACTGGTACACGATAGTATACTGCGGTTTCCCACTTGTCCACATCGGCAATGTCTACATTATGTTCTTTTGCCTTGGTGATGATTTCGTCATAGGTCGCGCCAGAGAACACCATAGCGATTCTGTTACCCCATTCCGTTGCAGCGCCAGCGGAATATACATTCAGTTCATAATAATTCGGTTTCTTTTCCATAGGAAACTCCTTTTTATTGGTTGAGGTTTGTATAGTAATAATAAGACAGCATAGCAGTCCCGTACAGTTACTGCCAGTCGCTGGATTGAACCCGCGGGAAAAAGTGACGCCGCCGGTTACCCAGCGGCGTCGCCCAACACACCAGCCCACCACGGCTGGCACCACCTACTACATCCAGTCCTCGCCATGCACCTTGCGCAGCTCGCCCAGCGTGTACTTGAACGGCGTGACGCTGATGTCACGCTCGATGGTCAAGCCCAGCGGCAGCTTGAGGCTCTCCAGCTCGTCGATGCTGATGGAACCCAGCTCCAGACCGTAGCCCAGCGTGGCTGCACCGAACACCACTCGACCGTTCTCCCAGTCGTCATCCTCCAGCACATACCACGTGCCAGCCCCAGTAGGGTTAAAGAAGCGTGCGATGACCTTCTTGTCGTCCAGTTCCACATTCTCCGTCGAGCCATACGGCGTATTCTTGATGGCTTCTTCGATTTCCTTTGTAATCAACTTCATAGGTAAGCTCCTTTTGGTTGAGGTTTGTATAGTCAGAATACCCTGGCGAGGCAGTCCCGCCAGAGTCGAGCCAGTCTCTGGAGTTTCGACTATCCCAGCTGCTGGTAGATGTCGATGAACGCGTTTGCAGCGCACACCAGCTCGCCGACGGTCTTCACACTGCCAGACGCCAGCAGCTTGCGACGGTTCGCCGTCAGATCCACGAGGTGGATGCGGTACTTGGTCTTGTCCTTCGTGAGCGTCGTCCTAATCTCTCGATTGTCGAGGGCCTTCTTTGACGGTATGGGCTTGTGGCACACGAACTGCCCCTTTTCCTCACGGAAATAGATATTGAAGGTTCCTATATCAGATTCAGCCATATTAGCCTCCTATTCGCTTCTTGGATGGTTTGATGATTCGATTTGTGTTCTTTGCCATTCTGTCGGCCTCCTTGGTTATATATCGACTAGTTCTAGCGAATTGTCAAGCAAAAAATAAGAAAAATTACGCCCACTATCCATGCGAACTTGAGGCAGCCCAGTATGAAACACTCTATCTTCCCTACGATGGTGTCATCGAACGCTAGGTCCGATTGACGCATCGCACGGAACAGAATGAAAGATATTACAGTGAATAAAGCGATTAAAGCCATAAGTAATTCTCCTTGGTTATAGAAAATATAAAATAAAGGGGCAGTCCCGTCTGGCTTGCCTCAGTCGTCTGGCGACTGCCCCTAGTATCTGAATTAGTCGCAGTGGTCGAAGGACTTCGCACTGCCGTCCCACGGATGGCACCACATGAAATCTTTATAGCGGAGCACTGCGGAACCGTTTCCTCTCGGATTGACCTTGACCGTGCGCTGTCCGTAAACAAAACCATCTGCGTCCTCGAAGCGTTCGTCGTCATAGACATTGCTATGGTTCTCGAACTCGTCCAGCGGCATTGAGGTTCCAGCGAACATGTCGTCGTGCTTTTCCAGTTCTTCCAGTGTGCGGAGCGTCACGAACTGCTTGGTACGCTTGACGACCTTGAAGAACGTCACCATGGCCATAGTAGCGCCCCATTTGCTGTAGTAGATGTCGCCGACCTGGATGTCGTCCGCACTCGTGGGCGTGTGGGTGACGACGGCATAGTCTGGGTTCTCCTCGATGTAGGTGGCGACGGCGTCCTTCGTCGCTCTGATGTTCTTCGTCCACGTACTGACAATGAACTCGTCATCATGGATGTGCAAGCTCATCTTGTTGAACTCGTCTTCGGTAGGGTTCTGGTTGTTGAGCTTCAGAACTGCCTTTTTGATTCTCTTTTCGGCGACTGCCATAGTCTGGCGCATATTCATTATCTTGTCAAACGTGGGCTTAATTTCGAGGAACTTGTCAACATTCATCATAGGTAACTCCTTGTTGAGGTTTGTATAAAGGGAATAGATCGGCGAGGCAGTCCCGCCAATCCGGAGCCAGTCTAGTCTTACACCATAATGTCTATATCGTCGGCCTCGGACTCTCTGTAAGCGTCCTTGACCGTTTGTGGGATATTATCGTCGTCGGTGAGCCAGCAACCAGGCAAGTAAGAGTCACCGCCACCCAAAACAATATCGCCACGCTTTAGCTTGGTCTTTATCGGCGAGCTGTCGCCGTTGACGACCATCAAAAGTTCTTTTTCAGTGAGTTCCACCGTGGCGATCAGTCTGAAACTGACTGTATATTTTTTCTTGCGAGCCATAAGTAATTCTCCTTGGTTAATTGTTGTTGGGATTTGTATAGAATAAATATAACAAAACAGCAGTCCCGTGTCAATACTACCAGTCAAAAAATTATATTTGTATAAAAAAGAAAAAGGGGCTTGCGCCCCTCGGTTAGAGTCCTATCATTTTCTTGGTTACCTTGCGTGAGAGCTTACGCAAGCGGTTGTGGAATTCCGCTGTGTGTTCGTCGCCATACTTGTCCACGAGAGCCTTGCCCCTCTCATTCAGCTGTCGCACCACATAGCGGTTCGTGCCGTCGTGGTGGTATCCGTAGAGCACCAGACCGTCGTCTTCGAGGACGACTCGCAGACGGTCGACATCCATACAGAAGAGGTCGGCTCCGCTGTTGATGGTCATTACCTTGCCTCCAGCGGCGTTACCGTTCCACAAGCCAGCGTAGCCAGCCACGAGGCACTGTCCGAGGTCGAAGTGCAGTGCGGCGTCCTCCTTGAAGTCGTCGATATCCCACGACTGAATCTCGGATACGATATCGTAGTAGTCCTGGGTGCCCTCGGCTGGCACTTCCATATCGTTATTGACGCAGTAGTTCTTGACTTCGTCAAAGCTCACTTCACGGTCTGTGTCAAGCAGTTCAATTTCTTTCATAGTCTAGCTCCTGTTGAATGTTGTTTGTATAGGGATAATAAAATGACCTGGCAGTCCCGTGAGGGAACAGCCAGTCGCCGGATCGATCTGAAGGATAAAAGGGGCTTGCGTCCCTCGGCTAACTCTGAAAGAGGTAGCGGAAGAGGCGCTTCGTCGCCTCGGCTTCTTGTTTCTGCTTGTCTATCCACCTTTTGAGTCTACCGAACCGATGCATTAGGCAGCACACGAGCCTCATTTCGTTGTCAAGCACAGACCTAGGGGCGTGCAGCTCGTGAAGCTTCTGTTGACGCTCAAGCACATAGGGAATGCGTTTTTCAAGCCTACGATATTCTTGACGCTTAATAGCGTTGATTCGTTCCTCTTTGAAATTGATTGCAATAATGTTGCTCATAAGAGAACCTCCGTGGAAAAAAGTGTAACGAGCTTTCTACTTATATATCGGTTCAAACATTCAGATTGTCAAACCGATATTTGATTTTTTCTTGCATAGTCATTATAGAGCTCGTGGGCAGTCCCGTCGGCGGCATGCCAGTATGTGGATAAGTTGTGAATAATGTTGAATAGATTGTTAAGATCTTGTGAAGATCTTGTGGATAAATATGTTGATAGATTGTGTATAAACGCAAAAAGGGGCTTGCACCCCTTATGTTATGCTGTTTTCTTTTCGGCTTTCCACCGTTCTATGGCGACTGTTGCCATATCAATATCTTTTACCCACTCATTGAGGTAGTCCCAACCAGTGTTTCCGATACGATTCTGATAGCGGTCGAGGTAGAAGCCGCACATTCCACCGAACGCCGTGAACGAGGCGACGGCTGCTTTAATCTTGTTCTCTACCACTTCCGTGTCAAGAGGCGTGTCGCCCTCAACGCCCTTAAGCAGCTCTCGACCCATAACTACATAGCAGCCGTAGTCATAGAGGTCTTGTTCGTCCGTCTGACGACCCTCATCACTGCTAGCTCGCTTGAGGGTCTTTTCTGAGCAGTACTTTGCGAGAGGCACAAGCAGCATCTCGATATCGACTTGTCCCTCACAGCTCTTGTCGCCACACAGACCGTAGAGGTCTTCGGCTTGCACGAGCAGTTTAAATTCTACCTCACGGTCATCGTCGAGGTAGCACTTAAATGTCCGCTTCGACCACAGCAGTCTTGTTTCATCGTAGTCCAAATCATTTTCCACTTCACTGGAAATATCGAAGTCACCTCCGATACTGGGAATGATATTTGCGAATTGATACTTGCTCATAGTCTAGCTCCTATGTTGAATGTTTTTGTTTCGTTTGCATAATCATAATACTCCGGCATGGCAGTCCCGTCACGAGGCTGCCAGTGTCCGGTTCGAGATGCCACAAAAAGGGGCTTTCGCCCCTGGCACTATGCCTTATGCAGCTGCACACTGTAGACAGCGTCCTCGTCGCCGTCCACGCCACGCCAGCCGTCCTCGGTCTCAACGCCAGCGTCGCCGAACTGAGTCACGGTCGGCATGAGGCGGACTACCTCGGCTTGAGCCGCCACGAGGCACTGGTCTCGTGTGCCCACGGCGAGCACGGTCGTCTCTGGGTCTTCGCCAGAGCAGCCGTATGCCTTGGTGCGTGTAGCGACCCACACTTCCACCGTGAACGTGTCCGTCTCCGTGTCCGTGCAGAGCTGCTGAACAGACGCATAACGCTTAATGATACCCTGGCGAGCCGCTTCCGCTTCGGTCTTGTCAAGGTGGACGCTTTCAAGGATACGGTGAGACATATCCGAACGAGATACAACAGAAATTTCCATAGATAACTCCTTTCGTTGAGTGGAACTTCTTACATAATCAATATAACATTCGAGAGCAGTCCCGCACAGTCGGTGCCAGTCTCTACATATATTATCGCTCGATACTGCCGGTTTGTCAAACGAAAAATAAAAAAGGGGCTTTCGCCCCTTAAATTTCCTCGCCGTCAAGCTCAATGATATCGTTGCAGAGCCAAGGAATTTCTTGAATGACCCTCGCATAGACGGCAACATTTATATTGCTGTCATCTTCTACGCCCTCAAGATACTTCGCCAGCATATACTCAACGCTTTGTGGCTGTTCTCTGTTATACTTCTCGTGGGCTTTGTTATTCGCCTCAAAGACTTCGATGACAGCGTTCTCAAGCGTCGCCTTGATAACGTCATAGAGGTCGTCAGCGGACACGAGGTCAATCGTCGCCGTAGACTCGCCGTCGCCTGGGTCGGAGCAGCTGGGGTCAGACCAGCAGATGGTAGGCGGCTCATACCAGCCTCTTACCTTGACCGTGCCGATTTCAGCACACTCATACTCGCCCAGCACATAGGACAAGTCAGCGAGGGCAGCCTTAACCTCATCGACAGTGCCGTAGGGCTGGTAGCGTTCCAGCAGCTCGTCGTTGAAAGTGATATCGACATAGCCGTCGCTGTCACCGTCACACTCTGTGCTTACCAGCTTAGCCTTGGCGTCAAACGCTTCGACGAATCGCAGATACAGCGTGTAGTCGTCGCTCGTGAATTCTCTTCTTGACATAGGTCATTCTCCTTTTGTTAGGTGGAACTTGTTACACAGATACAATACATGTCGATGGCAGTCCCGTCACGAGGCTGCCAGTCCCTGGATATATTATCGCATAATCCTGGAGATTTGTCAAGCGGATAAATAAAAAAGGGGCTTGCGCCCCTAGCAGTCATAGACCTTATCCAGACCATAGATAGAGGTCAGAACTCGGTTAGCGATTTCACGCGGCGACTGGCCAGCCTTGAACAGCCTCTTTGCGAAGGCGAAGTCGTCACGACCTAGATACTTGAACCCAGCGAGGGCACAGACCATCTTAACTTCTTTCCAGACCTTTAACATTTTAATCTCCTTGGTTATGGGTGAAGAGAAAAGAAGAGCGTTCACACGCTCTTCTGGAAGTCGGCGGCGATAGCGTCGCACATTGCGTCAAATTCAGCATTGACTTCGTCGGCGGTCATCTCATTACTGGGTGCGAAGCCTGGCGTCGGAGAACGGCTGTCAATGGTCAGCGTATGTCCGCCAGTAACGAGCGTCTTGGTCTGACCGTTGACGGAACTCACAGCACTGTCAACGCCGAGCATAAATTTGCACTGCTTGTTGGTGTCGCTGTTGAGTACACGGATAGTGTACATCGAAGAACGGAATGGCATAACTTGAATCTTGTACATTGGATAACTCCTTTTGGTTGTTGTTTGTATAGGATAAATAGGGGAACGGTGCAGTCCCGTTCCCCTAGGTTCAGTAGTTAGATACTGGACTGGTATTTTTCCAGTACGCAGTTTTCAATATGTTCCCTAAGTTCCCTCGACAGAGGGCACACGACGCTTCTAAGGTCCTCTCCCTTATAGAAGGGGTCTATCGGATAGGCAACGAACATTCCGTTCTCACCTTCCATAATTCGTAATCCCCTAATCATAAGGGCGTCATTGAGAACGACCGTGGCGAGCCCTTTGATATGCCCAAGTCTAGCGACAGAATCTTTGAACGGAAATACTTGTACAGAAGTAACTACCGTTTCGAAGGTACGATTCGTGTCATTGACTGTTACTGTTTCAGCGATTTTTTTCTTTGCCATATTGCAGCTCCTTTTGGTTTGTTGTTTGTATAGAATAAATATCTTGGCACGGCAGTCCCGTCGGCGACATGTCAGTCGTCTACACTGGGACTGCAAATAAAAAGGGACTTGCGTCCCTTGTCCTACAAAGTGATAGGAATATAAGGCGGCTTCGGCGATGGCACAAGCAGCTCAAAGAAGTCGCAGTAGTTCTGAGCACGCCACGCACGCAGACGACGCAGCTCTCTACGCTTCATCTCAATGCACCACAGAGAGGCGTCAATGACACGCTTCGGTGCTCGCAGTTCCTTGAGCTTCTGAAGCTGTAACAGCTTCAGCGGAAGGTAGTTTTCAATGTAGCACATCCGTGTGAGCTTCTTATAATAAACTTCGAGCTTATTGTCAAAGCGTTCACGCTTCTGTTCCTTGGAAAGCTTTGCGACCTTGTGGGAGAACTTGCTCATTTTATACTCCTTGAAAAATGTTTAACGAGCGTCTACTTATATATCGCTTTTAACATTCGTTTTGTCAAGCGACCTATAAGATTTTTTGTACATAGAATCAATAGATATCCTGGGCAGTCCCGTCCGTACACTGTCAGTCCCTGGTGCCTGGAGAGAAAAAAGAAAAAGGTCTAGGGATAATTCCCTAGACCTTTCTGCTAATAGAACCGCAAGACAATTTCGCCATTCGGCTTGCGGACAATCTCTCCAATGACCTTTTCCTTCGGTTCGGTCTTGGGCGGTTCCACCTTGACCTTGACCGCAGTCGGCTTGAAGGTCTGCACCGCAACGATAGGCGGTTCGCTCTCTGGCACGTGGTGCGGAGCGGAGCCACCGACGTCCAAAGACACGTAGACCATACCGCTATGGGTCTGTCGACTGTCGGCATCTGCCAAGACCACTGGCGTAGGACGACCGTTCTCGCCTCTGACAAGCAAGACGTCCAAAGGCCGTGGGTACGTAGTCGCCTCGACAAACGTCTGCATATCGCGGTCGCTCATCTGAGCGAGCACTCGGATGAGCGACTCGTCATTGGGCGAAAGGGCACTGCTCTGCGTTGGCTTGTCAAAGGTAGGTTTGTGGCACTTACGTGCCGGTTTGTTCTTTTTTGGCCCCTTATGATAAGGGACAAGTGGAATTGCATAACCCATACATAGCTCCTTAGTTAGGTGTTCAACTTGTTACATAGTAATAATAGGACTGATGAGCAGTCCCGTAGACTGTTTGCCAGTCCACGAGATCAGACTGCCATCCTCCTACTTCGCGAACCTTTTCCACCACTTGCAGCTGATGGGAGTCAGCTTGAGAAATACAATTTGTACATGCATGTTACTTGCTAACCCTCTTGCTGGTCCTGGTGGTTACGATTCTATTAGTTTTTGACATGTCGTTTACCTTTGTATTGATAATGATGGGCTAGCTTGACGGCGGCTTTTTCCTTCGCCTTATTCTTGACAGCCACGGCGGCGTCGGTCGCCTTTTCCTTGGCGGCAGCAGTCATCGCTTCGCCGCTCTGCTTAACTTTTTCGTCGCAAGCGGTAAACGTAAAGACGGCTAGCACGATACCAGCGATAAATGTAATCTGTTTCATTTTTTATTTTCCTTTTGGTTGAGAGTGAAAAGGGTGCGACCACGTAGCCGCTCCCTAGGTTGTTAGTTGATTTTATTTATTACGGTGTTCACAACAAGTAGAATCATTATGAACAGTCCACAGAAGCCCACCACAGTCGGCAACGGCTTCGCCCCTTGAAATATCTTTACGGTCGCCACAAGTGCCACTATGGCGACCAAAATAAGCTTAATGCTGATTCCTTCCATAGTTATCCCCTTCTGATATGTTGAATTTTCTCGGCTAAAAGGTCATTGATTTCGACTTTTCCGTCCACAAGTTTGCCGTTCACTCGGCACTGAAAGCAATAAATTCGTGTAACCATCGGTAAAACTCCTATCAAATTGTTTAACTTCCGTAAGCCTTTCGGCTTACATAGTCATTATATAAATACACGGCGGTCCCGTCCACGGCATGTCAGTCCGTGGGATCCTGGAGAAAAATAAAACGGAAAAGGGGGCTTACGCCCCCTTGGTTATTCGTTTTCGGAAGTCTTTTTGCCGTTATAGATATAGTTTGCTGCTTTTACTGCGAGTCTGCACGCCTTTTCCACCATAGCGGGGTCAGACTTAAGTGCTTTCGCCCATCCCTGGACATAGGCAATAGAATTTTTATCTGTCGCCTCCGTAGCAAAGCCCTTGTCGTGGAGGATGCAGCAAGAAGATATTTCCGCCACAAGCTCCTCAAGGGAGTAGCTCTGCTTGTCCATCCGACCAGCCAGCGGTCTGTTCAATCTTTTTTCGTGGCCAGTTGAATGCGAAAGTTCGTGGAAGAGATCGACATAATAATCTTCCGCTCTGTCATATCTTCCAAGCTCGGGCATATGGACATAATCGTCTACGGGGCTGTAGGCGGGCGTGGTATTCAGTACCTTGATGGCGATGCCCTCGCGGCTCTGATATTCCACCTTGACCTTCTCAAGCTCGGCGATGGGGTTAATATTTTTTAATTCCACCGCCTTCGTGAACTTCAGCGGGCAATTTACTTCTGTCCCAACCTGCCATACATTGGAGGAACGAAGCATAGGATACTTGCCCTTGACCACTTCTCCGTCTTCATTCAGAAGAGGCTTGCCGTCCTCGCCCTTCCTTGTGTACTCCACCACCCCATAGTAGTAGATGCGGTGGCTCGGCGGTATCTTGCCGTCGGGCGTGCGGTTGAAGTACTGCCAAACAGTGCCGTCCTTGATGGAGCTCTTCGTGCGTGCCTCGATTTCCTTGAGGGTCACAAACTCGCCCTCAGTGCATCCGCCCAAGACCAGGAGCAGAGTGTTCATAAAGCTATACGATTTGCCGTTTGACTTCAGAAAGCCAGTATCCGACCTATTCCAGGACTCCTTCCAAGGGATATGTCCCTCTTCCAAGCACTTGATGAACTTGTCAGAAATTTCCTTGACGATTTCGTCCGCAACTTCGTTGCGGCTCTTGTGAGTCTTTTTCCAAGCCATAGTAAACTCCTTTTCAGTGGTGATTTCCGTAAGCCGTTTGGCTTACATAGTCATAATATTCCGCTCAGGCAGTCCCGTGGGCGGTATGTCAGTCCGTCGCCGTATACGGCAATAAAAAGGGCGTACGCCCTTAAAAGTCTATATCCTCTATGAGTCCAAACATTAGTTCGTCAATGTAGAATTCAGTGTTTTCGTTCGGTATATGGTCAATATTAAGTGTTTTACGACCATTTGACGCCAAAACATAGTTTTCCCCATACTCTAGGTACATTTTGCGGTCGCCCTTGTAAAATTCATATGTTTTTGAGCCGTCCGCGTGCGCGGTTATGATTAGGGCGGTGCTGTCGCCAGCTACGCACGAAACATTTTGCTCGCCTGTAAATTCCTCGCAAATTGGTAGCTCCGAGGAAAATGCGGACGCTCCGAGGGCAATTATTGTTAACAAAAATTTACGCATTTTGACTCTCCTTTTAAGGTTTAACATAGAATTAAAATGTCTCCAGGACAGTCCCGTATCAACCGTGTCAGTCTCCGGATCCTGGAATCAAATAAAAAGGACGGCACCCCAGGGGTCAGGGATGCCGTCTGTCCGTCCACCACTACGGAGCATAACTTTTTACCACCGAAGTGATAAAAGGTTATGCCCCCTATTGGGGGCGGAGGTTAATTGTTATTTTCTGCGAATTTCGCGTAGTAGGCATCTCGGATAGCCGCCAATTCAGCTTCCGTATATTCCTCGTCCAGGAAAATATCCTTTGCGAGGTCCATACCCTTGACCGTGATGGAGCAGTTTGCGAGCTTGACCGCACGGAGAGGCGGAAGAGGAATCGTCTTCGGCTCGCCGTTGGCGTCCAATATCAATTCGCCATTTTCGTCCTGGGCGTAAATAATATTTCCGTCCAAATCTCCGATGACCGACTCTGTAGTGTCAAGACCCGAAAGAGTTTTATAATCTTCGCTTGTCGCCCATTGGGCAAACTGCGCCTTTTTAATCTCTACCCCATTCGCATAGTAGTGAGGCTTCGGAGTGTTAACCTGATAGCAACGGATATAGAGGGTTTCCAAGTCCTTGCTATTGCACCAAATCAGCTCTCCAAACAAGGGGAACATCCCCAAGTCCTTCTGCTCAAGGTGGTACTCGCTCTTGACGCCATTCTTGACGCACTGAAGTTCAGCCTTATGCTTGTACTTCAATGCGGCGCCAAGGGATACAGTGTACTCCGATTCCTTGACCACGGAGGCGAACGGACAAGCAGACCCCACTTCGGCGGCGGTCACTCCGTTATCGGCGAGGTACTTCGCGAGGGTATCGTTCACGGCACGAGCCTTCTTGACAAGCTTGTAGTCGCCCTTGTAGACCATATGGGCGAAGGTATTGCGGATAGTGGTTAGCAGTTCAGTGTTCAGCTTTCTCATAGCTTTATCCTCTTTTGTGGTGGTGCGGTTAAGCCCTAACCGCTAGGTGCAAGCCCCATCGGCTTACATAGTCCTCATAGAACCGCTAGGCAGTCCCGTGCAAATCGTGTCAGTCCGAAACGCCGTAAGGGGTTCTGTAGGTGAATAGGTTGCCGAGTGTTAGCCTAGGCTACCTAGGTTACCCCAGTCTAAGTTAGCCCAGGCTAAAACGCCGTAGGGCACAATTGGGCACTCTAATTTGGTTCTTGTTTACCAGGGGGCCCTGCGGGCCCACTCGTGACTCCGCACACTCGCTCCCAACCATTCCCAACCATTCCCAGCCAGTCCAGACAGTCCAGACTAGTCCCAACCAGTCCAGACGAGTGCGATCCAGTACAGACCATTCCTATCCATAGCTAGGGGTCTAGGATAAAGTCTGTCCATTTAATGATTATTTTCCAAGGTACGAAAAGTAAATTTTTCTTTACAAATGGCGGGTGGTATCCTATTTCGAACCGATATGGGGTACCTGGGTGGTAGGGGGTATGGGGTACCTGGGGGACTATTTTATACATGGTTCCCTTCTACCCTACCCGTCATTTCCTATATGTGCCCATGCCCCAATTTTGAAAAATTTTGCCTGGGGTGCAAAGGGGTTCATATATAGGGGAAATTTGCTGGAATTCGGTCAATTTGCTATATTTGTGCGGTAATATGGCTATACTGGGACGTTACATATATCCTCTGGTCGCTTTCGGCATCGCCGGATACAGTGCATGGAGATCGTTGGGAGATCGGATGCGGAATTCTAGGCGTACGGACATAAAGGGGATCTTCGACAGGGGAAGTCTCCGAAGGGGCGACCTTGTACCGTTGAGGTTCGAGGTATGGAAGACCGACATGAGGTTCCGTCACGGCAAGTGGCGTCTGAGAGCCGAGGACTACTATACGGAGGCCCGTCTCCACTTGCCGTATACGGTGTACAGG